>Ga0209540_10000057_pt1 | contig 153220 bp, 108 predicted proteins | sample BarGraIncu01121A_FD_184501 | JGI IMG/M metagenome (GOLD analysis project Ga0209540, IMG submission 184501) | Arctic peat soil microbial communities from Barrow, Alaska - Barrow Graham LP Incubations 011-21A (SPAdes) (version 2) | ecosystem: Environmental > Terrestrial > Soil > Wetlands > Peat...
AATAAAGTGAATCCGATCCTTGTGTGTACCAGCTCCATTCAACAGTTTCCCAAAGTTGTGTAATGCGGTTCACCAATACTTGTTCGGTTGCGTTTCCATTTCGGAAATATTCGCGGGCAGTCAATAGCCCCTGCATCAAAAAAGCTGTTTCCACCAAATCGCCTCCGTCGTCATATTGACTGAAACTGAATGGTTTCCCAGTCCCTGCATCGTACCAATGCGACCAGGCTCCATGAAAACGTTCTGCTTTTTCGAGGAAACTTACTATTTTTTCTATGGTTTTAAATGCATCAGCCCGACTGAAATAATTCCGTTCTGCTCCTGCTATCAAAGCCATAATTCCGAATCCGGTTCCGCCGGTTGTAACAATGTCGCCATTCACATCGTTATTCCGTTCACGCGCCATGCCGGTTTGCGGTTGTGCAAAATCGTAAAAATATCGTGTTGTATAACGTTGCGTCATATCCAGCATGGCACTGTCGGTAGCAGGATCAACCACTACTTTCAGGTCGAATTTGGCTGCATCGGCACTTTTTAGAGATAAGCCTTTGGGTAATATCCGGTAAATAAATGTTTGTTCTTTTTGAACTGTTGTTCCGAGAAAATCCATATAATCATTCGAAACGGTTTCGCCTTGTTTTGTGAATTTATTACCACCATCTGTCGAACGGTACAGTTCATACACAAAGCTGCCCCTGTTTTCCCAGCTAAGTTCTACATGCGCCGGATATGCTTTTGCTTTCAACCCATTGGGCACAACATAGTTTATCTTCTCAGCAGAAATTGTTCCCAGAGAAAAGAAGATGAAGCTGATTATGAGTATCTTTTTGAACATATCGTTGTTTATATTATCACCCCTAATCCGTCATCTGACGGAGAATGAAGTTACTTCCATCTTAAAGCCCCTTTATTAGGGGTTTGAGGTTATTCTCTTATCCCCCCTTTAGGGCTAGTTTTATTTCAATTTAAACCCAATTTCCTTTACATCCCTTGAATTTCCGCCAATAAACAATTTGTAATCTCCCGGTTCGGTTCCGAAACTCATATCCAAACGATGGAAAGCAAGCATTTCGGGAGTGATGGTGAACGAAATGGTTTTACTTTCACCCGCTTTAATCGCTATCTTTTCAAATCCTTTCAGTTCTTTAATCGGACGGGTTACGCTGCCTACCAGATCACGAACGTAACATTGTACCACCTCTTCACCATCCACTTTGCCGGTGTTTTTTACTGTTACAGATGCTTTTAATTCTCCCTTTTCGGCCAGTTCTTTTGTTGAAAGCTGAATGTCTGAATATTCAAATGTGGTATAGCTTAACCCAAATCCAAATGGAAATAATGGATCGTTGGGGCAATCGATATATCTCGATTTATATTTGGGATTTGGCAAATAGATCGGACGACCGGTATTTTTTTCGTAGTAAAATATCGGAACTTGTCCCAGGCTGCGTGGAAAAGTCATGGTCAGTTTTCCTGAAGGATTGTATTTTCCAAAAAGTACATGGGTAATAGCTTTTCCGCCCATAGTTCCGGGGAACCATGCTTCCAACATAGCATCCGCCAATTCATTTTCTTTGGTCAATACCAACGGACGACCGTTCATCAATACAACAATAATAGGTTTATTCAATGCTTTCAATTTTTCTAATAATTCAGTTTGAACGCCGGGAACGTTTATATTTGATCTGCTTGCCGCTTCACCGCTCCAATCACAATCTTCGCCTATTACCATTACAATTTTATCAGCCCTTCGACCGGCGGCAATGGCAGCGGCAAAACCACTTCTGTCTTCACCCATTTTTTTACAACCTTCGGCATAAATAACATTGGCTTCACCATTGTATATTCTTATTTCATCCAAAGCCGATTTCATAAAATTCCAATCGCCGGCTGCTTTCCACGAACCGAGTAAGTCGCGGGTAGAGGCTGCTAACTCGCCAATAACGGCAATCTTTTCGCCTTTCTTCAACGGTAAAGTATTTTTGTCATTTTTAAGAAGAACCATAGATCGTTTGGCAACATCAAAAGCCGCTTCCAAATGGGCGGGAGCATAAACCAGCCGTTTTTCACGTGCTTCGTTGCAGTAGCGATACGGATCGTCGAACAAGCCGAGCATAAACTTTACCCGAAGTACGCGACGCACGGCATCGTTGATTATTTTCTCGCTGACTAATCCGTCATTCACCTGTTTTTTCAGGTATTTGAAATAGACTTCACCCTGCATATCCATATCCACGCCGGCTTTAACAGCCAGTAAACCTGCTTCCGCATCATTTGCAACAACGCCATGGTTTACCATTTCGTTGATAGAGGTATAATCGGTTACTACGAATCCTTTGAATCCAAGTTTCGTGCGTAATATATCGGTCAGTAAGTATTTGCTTCCAGTAGCGGGAACGCCATCAAATTCGTTGAAGGATGACATAACGCTCATGGCGCCTGCATCGATAGCAGCTTTGTAAGGTGGGAGATAGGTGTCGAGAAAAACACGTTCGGACATATCCACCGTGTTGTAATCGCGTCCGGCAAGCGGTGCTCCGTAAGCGGCAAAGTGTTTTACACAGGCCAGGATGGTGAGCGTGTCGGATAAATCATTGCCCTGAAAACCATGTACACGGGCTGCAGCAATTTTAGACCCCAGAAACGGATCTTCACCGGCACCTTCGGATACACGACCCCAACGTGGTTCAACCGATATATCCACCATGGGTGCAAAAGTCCAGTTGATACCCGAAGCGGCTGCTTCGGTGGCTGCCACGCGCGCCGACTTTTCAATAGCGGTTAAGTCCCACGAGGCCGATTCTCCCAAAGAGATGGGGAAAATCGTTTTGTGCCCGTGAATTACATCATAACCAAACAACAAGGGTATACCTAACCTTGATTCTTCTACAGCAATTTTTTGGAGTTTTCGGGTGTATGCAACTGTATGTGCGTTGAGAATATTGCCACAATTTCCTTTGCGAATATCATCCATATAACCGCTCTTAATGGATGGACCGGTTACGTCCCAGTCGCTGGTGTATAATACCATTTGACCGATTTTTTCGTCTAAGTTCATCAAATTCAATACAGAGTCGACTTTATGGTCGAGTTTAGCCTCAGCATCTTTTTTCCCTGACGAAGCACATGCGGACAATAGGGATGCCGCCAAGAGCGCAAAGACAATTTTATTTTTCATCATGTTGTGATTTTATCGTTATAAATTTAACGCTGCAAAGTAAGTGCATGAATTTACTTAAAACAAATTTTTTGACCCAATTAGAACCCTACATGAAAAATATATTAAAAAAGAGAACCCTATTTTAACCCTACAAAGGATAAAGCCAGGGCTTTATAGTGTAGATTGATAAGTATTTATTTACTTGTTGTTTTTTTGAACTAATATTCGGATACCACCAATAAATACAGATAAATTACCGATTGAAGGGCCTAAAAACAACAATTCCAATTGCGTCCGCACTCCGGATGCAATTGGAAAAGTGTCTTAAAATTTTACGGTGTTGATTTAAATCTGCATCGCGAGCCGCTATTCGTCCTTTAGTTTACGTTCTAAAGGCACTATTCCTCCCGCCATTTCTCCAATAATGTTGATCAATTCGGTTCCTGCCGGAACAACGATCTTGGCATTTTTGGAGAGTGATACTTCCACTGCTTCCAGTTTCCGTAATAATTGAGCATTTCCGATAAAGTATTTATCAGCCGCTTCGTTTACCAGCCGTATGGCTTCAGCATCACCTTCGGCATGTAGTATTTTCGATTGTTTATACCCTTCCGCTTCTTTAATCTTAGCCCGTTTAATCCCGTCGGCAACCGTTTCGGCAGCGGTGGCCGAATCGATAGCGGCTATTTTTTCGTTCTCGGCTTTTACCACTTTATTCATGGTTTCCTGAACATCTTTTGGAGGATCAATTTCTTTTAATTCTGTACGAACTATTTCAATACCCCAACTTTTAGTTTCGTTATGCAGCGTATTATAAAGTTCCGCATTGATTTTTCCGCGTTCGCTATTGGCCGATTTAAGCGTTAGCGTACCGATAATGTTACGCAGCGTTGTGCGTGCCAGATTCACAATCTGCCATTTGTAATTGTTGACATTGTAGATGGCACCCTTTACACATTCTTCTTCGGCTTTTACCCTGAAGTAAACCTGAGCATCCACGCTGGCATTCAGATTATCGTTGGTGATGATTTCCTGCGGATCGGCATTCACCATTTGTTCGGTTACATTTACAATGTAAATCTTGTCAATCACAGGTATAATCCAGTGAAATCCCGGATTCGCCAGTTTATTGTACTTTCCAAGTCTCTCAATTAAGCCCCGTTCGGTTGGTCGTACAATTTTAATTCCAATAAAAAACACGAGGACGACAATAATAGCTACATACAAATAGATCATTTTAATTCCCTTTCTTTAATGAATAATTAGGTTGACTGTTTAATTATGAAAATAAATTTCAGTAAAATTACTGTAAATATTTATGAATTGCATTATAATTCTAATAAAATTTAAAAGGACAGACTTTTTTTTCTGTTCAATATGTTTTGATCTTAAATAATTGCGATATTAATTGCATAGTTTGTTATGCTTTGTAATTATAAAATACAGTAATATAATGATTTATAATCTATATGGCTGTTTGTTTCATTTAAATTCAATCATAAATTCCGTCAAACTCTTGGTGGAAGGGATTCCGATTTTCTTACGGATGCGGGAGCGGGCTACTTCTACTCCTTTGAGCGAGATATTCATCAGGTGAGCAATATCTTTGCTGGACAGGTTGAGGCGCAGATAAGCACAGAAGCGCAAATCGTTGGAGGTAAATTCGGGATAATTAATATGCAGGTTGCGGAAGAAATTCTCGTGGATGCGGTCGAAATTGGTCTGGAAGATGGCCCAGTCGTCTTCCGAAGACAGGTTTTCGTCCAGTAAACGTATCAGTTTATCGTAGTACTTATTCGGATATTGTGACCCCAGTGCTTCTTTCTGGTTTATCACTTCCTCTTTAATCGTCACCAGAATCTCGTTCTTCTTGATGATCGTCATGGTCGAAACGGCCAGTTCCTTGCTTTTAACCGTTAACTCCGATTCCAGTTTTTCGTTTTGCAGGGCAATGATTTGTTTCTCCCGTTTTTCTATCTCCTTGCGGCGGATTTCTTCCTGTTCGATGTGGATTTTTTCCTTTTTTATCTGAAATAATCGGGTAATGTACAAGTATAAACCGTAGATAAACAAAAAGAACAGGATCACATACAGAATTTTAGCTGCCAGACTTAAATAAAATGGCGGCGCAACTTCGAAAGTATAACTCACTTCCGATAGTTTGATGCCACTCTTTGTCATCACTTCTGCCTTCAATGTATATTCACCATGAGGCAAATAACTGTATTCTTTGTACGACAAATCGGTAGGGTCACTCCAGACTTTATCCAATCCTTCCAGTTTGTATCGAAAACTTATATTGTTCAAGTTTGTGAACTCAGGATAGTATACTGTAAAGACTAAATTGTTTCGTTTGAAGGGTGTTACTGATGTCGTTTCGGATAAGAGTGGAAGGTAAACTATTTCTTTCGATTCAGCATCCGATGTCTGAATGCTTTTCATTATTAGTTGTGTATTAATTACTTTCTTATATGATTTATCTGTGTGGTACAAGGCCAATCCATTTTCGAGTGTAATCAAACACTCTTCATCCGAAATCGGAATTATATTTTGGTAATCATCAACAGACTGATTCAGAAACATCGAGTATTGAACCACATCCATGATTTTTATATTACCTGTTTTAACCTGTACCAAAGCCGATTCTCCATCGCGAATAAACCAATACAAATCCGATTTAAAGTGGCAAACCCGATAGGAGTGAGAAAAGTAACCTAAACTTTTGTTGAGTTCATCATAAGGAATTATCTTTTTTTGAATGTCGTCGAAAGTATAAAAAGCTGTGTTGTCGGTAAAAACAACGCGGTTATTTATCGAAAATACATTGATAGGATATTCATGCTTTTGGTCCAAAGAATTATAGGTAGTAATGTGCTCTATTTTCCTTAAATCGGGGGTCAGTTGAATGGCGTACAAACCTTGGTGAAGGTGGCTCGCCCAGATGGTTCCTGTATAATCTATTTCGATATATCGAATTGGATTCACAAAGTTTTCAACAACATGGCTGAATTTCCATTCTCCATTCACTTTTTCATAAATACAGAGTTGCGTATAAGTTCCTTGTACCAATACTTCTTTACCGTGAATAATTCCTTTTTTGATACAAATACCACCTTTTATCGGCGAAAGCGAAATTGTTCCTTTTTGCGAAACATCATAGGTGTTTTCGTTATTACCGCAAATTTGCTGATTGTCGAAACCGTTGATGCTCCATACTTGTCCTTTTATTTTGGGTTCCAACTGCAGGTTCTTGATGCTTTTTTTATCCGGACTTAATTCCGCTTTATAGAGACCCTGGTTGGTGCCTATCAGTAAGTTGGGCGCATTGTAACTCAGGGAATAAATAGAACCAACCGATGGGTCGAACGCGTGTATATAACGAATGGACGAATTGAGTTGTATCAGCGAAATACCTTTATCCAGGGCTAGCCACAGGTTGTTATCGCGGTCGCAAAACATGCCGAGTACAGTGTTATTCTGTAATACATTTGATGAATTGAGTGTCCAAAGTTTTTGCCCCTGTTTGTTGACGGCAGACACTCCATTTAATATGGTGCCCAAAACAATAATTCCATCCGGCGAAATAACTGCCCGATTAATCTCCGCTTTCTTTAATTCTTCATCTGCTTCAGTGGCAAAGCGGGTAATATTCTTTCCATCAAATAAAAACAAACCGTCCGATTGTGTTACCAACAAGGCGCGAGATGGTTCGAAAGTCAGTACCGAAATAACCGGGCTTTTTAAGATACTGTTTTTTACAGGAACGAATGTGCTGCTATTCAAATCGAAATAACTAAATCCGTATTGATCGGTGTGAGTATATATTGTATTGTTGAAGATATTGAAAAACAGAAAGGTATAAGGACAGCGAAAGCCTTTTACCTGACCGTCTTTGAAGGTAAAATAAGATGTAAACGATTGAAAAATAATGGTGCCGTTGAAGTCCAGAATATTCCAGATTTCATCATTTTTCATGTCGTAGTTCTTCAGCTTGGCTGACAATGAAATATAATTTAATTGCCCGTTATCTTTTTTCTCAAAATATCCAAACTCTTCAAACGAACCCACAAAAATACGGTTGTCCTTGCTTTTCATGAGCGAACGCACCGTTTTGTTTTCGGGAATATTGTGAATTTCCCACAGTGAACCATCAAATTGCAATAATCCCTGATTGTTTCCGAAGTACATGATACCATCCTGCCCCTGACCAACTGCCCAGTTTTGGTTGGAAGCATTATAATCTTTTTTGCTGAATTGGGTAACGATGGGAGTGAATTCCTGAGCAAATGAAAAAACAGAAATGAAAAGCAACAAGAAAAACAAATGTTTTTTAAATAGTACATTCATAAGTGTGATTCCGATTTACGGTTAGCAGTATTTATGGTTTTTCAGTTTACAAATTACGTAAAGTTCTTCGACATGACAAAATAATTTCAAGTAAATGTATTAAGTCAATATCTGAAACCTCTAATTGTTGTAAGGAATATCTTTGCAGGTTTCCTTATTCGGGTATATACTTATCATAATTAATGAAACAATGGAAAAAGTATTTCAGGCAGACAGGAGATCCAGTGAACACAAACTGAAACCTCATCAATATCAATAGGATGGATAGATTTTGTTTATTTATTATGATATAATAATTGATATTAATTCAAAAATAATGTAAGTTGTTGTTTTATTTTGTATTTTCGCAGCCTGAACTTTAGATCTCTTATATCTTGTTTGTTAACGTGGTTGAATTCAATTTGCAGAGTTACAATAGTTATCTCATATTATAAAAGCAAGCGTCTGCATTTATCTATATTTACTATGTTTAATTTAAAACTCTTATCATCATGAAAAAAACTTTTACACAACTCGGAAAAACTTTGCTTTTTCTGACAATTGCCTTATTTAGCTGGCAAAGCAGTATGTGTCAATTTACACCTGGAGAAGGAGGAAGCCTTCCTGACTTTACACCTATAACTGGTGTGACAGGTAAAATTGGTGGTTTATATGTGAGAAGCACCGAACGCGAAAATAACTATTTTTATACCGGAACCAGAACAATAGTTGAACTAAGATTTCCTGCCCCATTGGAATTTGGAGCAACAAGTTATACATTGCAATTCTCTTCAGATAACGGGGCAACCTGGCAGAACTATCAGTATGGGGGCGATTTGACAACTACAGGCAATAATTTTAGTTTGACCTTTGATGCAGCCTATAAGTTGCGGCTTTTAGTAAATGGTGGCGCTAAAGATGGTTATACATCAAACGAGGTGTTATTGACACTTTCCGCTATTGATACAAGATTTGCGGGTTGGTCACTTGACGAAAGTATGTTTCTTACCGGAATTATAACTCCCTATATTGGCAGGGGTATACAAGCTTCGTTCATTGTAAAAAAATTGTCAGATGATTCGGCAATAAATGGTTTTTTAAGCTATCAATGGTATAGAGTAAATCCGCTAACATATGAAACAACAGCAATTTCGGGAGCTACAAATCTAACATATACTACTACTGTAGCTGATGCAGGTTATTTATTGCTTATTAGGGCAACCGGAGATGAGATCAATGTTGGTGGTTATGCACAAATATTAGTTTCATCCAGAAACATCGTCCCTAATAAAGCTTTTATCAGCAATTTATCTAATTCTGGTTTTACACTTAATCTTATTAAAACGGTTAGCAATTTTACTGCTTCAGATTTATCAATATACGACAAAGACGCTAATCCTGTTTTGATAAGTTCGTTGACACAGGGTGCAAACGCTGCTATTTATAATATTTCCTCAACGCTGGATATAGCGAAAGGTCCATTCTTCTTACAGAACAATTCGATTTTCTGGCATTTAGTATCAAGCTTATTTGGCGATCAAATGATGATGGAAGGAGTTAGTTTTAATTTAACTACAGGGATGAATGACATTCATGAAAACACATTAAATATTTATCCAATTCCGGCTATAAATGCAGTTAATTTTAAAGCAAGCACTAAAATTAATCAGGCAATTATTATGAGTATAAATGGTGCAGTGTTACTACAATCAAATATTAATAGTAACGAAGGAACTTTAAACACTTCTGAATTAAGTAATGGAATTTACTTTTTACGGTTAATTACTTCTAATGGAGTTCTGACCAGAAAAATTCAAATATCGAAATAATTTCATATCTGGTGATTTTAAAAAGAGCTGCCTTTGGGTAGCTCTTTTTGTTTGTCAACGTATAGAAATTGAGAAATATAACTCTCGTTTTATCGATTTGATTTTTAGTTTTTAAAGATGGCTTTTTTCCTGTGCGAAGGAGAAAACTAAAATGAATAAGAGCAAGAAAAGCAAGTGTTTTTTAGCGAAATATTCATAAGTATAATCTGGTTAGCTTTGTGGGTGGTCTTTTCGTTCACAAATAACGGACAGTTCTGTGACAAGACAACACAATTTATCGCTTATCTTCTTTCCTCAATTTCAATTAGTAAAATTCCACCAACAATTGGTTTCATCTTTAAAAAAAATATAAATACGATTGTTTCTGTCTCAGAAAAAATCATTAATTGATTAAAATACTTACTTTTGTGCGGATTTTATAAATCAAAGAACATTTAGTTTAAAATAAAAGCCACGGGTATTCGTTATAAAAATATCTTTTAATCAAACAAGTATAAAATGATACTTTCACTTATTTTACAAGCCTCTCCAGTTGTTGACACACTTAGTTCCGCAGTCAACTCTATCCCTGTTGTATCAAAACCAGCCGTAGTTTCAATTTGGGATATTATCCAAAAAGGTGGAATAATAATGATTCCAATCGGAATCCTTTTTGCAGTTGCCATTTATATTTTTATCGAGAGGTTCATCACTATACAAAATGCAACTTCCAGCGAGGGAAATTTCATGAATGATATTCAGGAACTGATTGAATCAGAAAAGATTGATAAAGCATTGCTTCTATGTAAAAAAAATGATTTACCGATTGCCCGTATGGTGGAAAAAGGAATCAAAAGAATTGGCAGGCCAATAAAAGAAATTGAAGAGTCTATTGAAATTATGGGTAAGTTTGAAGTGTATGAACTGGAAAGAGGGCTTCCTATTCTGGCTGTTATTGCGGGTATTGCCCCTATGTTTGGATTTTTAGGAACAATTTTGGGAGTAATTAAGATTTTCTTCGACATTTCTCAAACCAGTGACGTTAGCATCGGTTCGGTATCATCGGGACTTTATGTAAAAATGGTCTCGAGTGCTTCGGGACTTATTGTGGGGATTTTAGCCTTTGTTTTTTTTAATTGGCTAAACATTAAAGTGGGCAAAGCTGTTAATAAGATGGAACGTAATGCTATGAATTTCATAGACTTTTTGCAGGAACCAAACAAATGAATTTACGCCAAAAAAATAAAGTAGGTGCAGAGATTTTTACTTCTGCCATGAATGACATTATGTTTTTTTTAATGTTGTTCTTCATTATTGTATCAACTCTTTTGAACCCGAATGTGATTAAGCTGAATTTGCCGAGTGCAAAAAACACGCAATCCATACATAAAAAGGAAATCCTGCTTTCGGTAAATAAAGATTTGCAATACTTTGTCAATAATCAACAAGTTCCTTTTGATCAACTTCAAAAGGTTTTATCTATTGAAGCAAGCAAAGATAAGGAAGCATTTGTAGTTTTGCGTTGCGATAACACTTTGGCTATACAACAACTGGTGAATGTATTGGAAATTGGCAATAACCTGAATCTGAAAATGATTTTGGCTACCAGAAAGGAGTAGTTCATTAGGCAATAAGCATTATTAAATTAACTAATAGTTCTAATTTGTTCTCTATTTTGAACAAACAATAAGATGACAGTTTGAAGCTGGTAAACTATGATTTCTTATAAAAAATTGAAAATTAGTTTTTTAGCAGCGATTATTACTGTATTAATTCATTTATTGCTGTTCGGATTACTTAATCTGGAGTTTTTAAAAGAACAATCTTCTCTTTTATCTAACTCCGATCTAGATAATATACTGCTCCAACTGGAAGACATCTCACCCGAAGATGTCCCCATGACACTGCCTGGGAAAGATCCTCTTACCAACCAAAAAGACAAATCCTCCGAAAGTGTATCAAAAGAGAAAGGCGTGCTGAAAACCCAACAAGCGGAGCCACAACGCACAACCACCGATCAGGAAGCACAGGCTTTGGCTACTCCCGATAAGATTATTGTTCCAAAACCGGAACTTGTTCTTTTACCCAAAAATGATTCGGTTATTCAGGCTGAAAAAGATTCAGTAATTTCAGATCAAATTACCCAGTTACAGAAAATTTCCAACAGGAAAGATGCAAATAGTGAGCGATATCAAAAGGAGCGGGAGAAGTATCAGTATTATCAGAAAAACTACAGGAATATTCGGAACTTCAAAAAAGTATATCCTTATGCGCTGAAAACGAAAGAGATAATTGATAGTCTGAATGCAAAATTAAGTACCCTAACTAATGAATCTGAGAAAAAAAAATTAATTAAAGAGACAGAGAAGACTCTTTTTAAAGAATATGAGATTGCAGTACGTACTATGTCAACCTCACAAGGCCGGCTATTGCTAAAACTCATTTCTCGCGAGACTAACAAGACCGGTTTCCAGATAATCAAAGACTACAAAGGAGCTTTCCCGGCAACATTTTGGTACAGCGTGGGGAAGATATTTGGAACGGATCTAAAAACTGAATTTCACAAGGAAAATGAAGATTCAGTAATTGAAAATATACTGAGCAAATACCAGAACAACGATTTGTATTGAGAAGATTTACTTATCTTAAATAGAAAATGTTGAGAGATTGCTCATCGTTTTCTATAATGCATTTCTGTATTTACAGATATACATGCCCGGCCACATTTTGGTATGGAGTTGGATTGCTGTTTCAGGAGAATCTGAAAGTTCAATACGATTCTTTGAGAGAAGATACTTTATTCGAAAAAATCGTCGTTAAATATAAACAAGGAAAACTGTAAAAAGAGATAAAAAGTCGTCTAAACTATACATAAAAAAGCCTTGTTGAATTCTCAACAAGGCTTTTTCAGCTTTTATAAAACGTATTTCTATGAATTATTTCTTTGATATTACGGCAGCTTTTTTTGCTGCTTTTTTGGTTTTGGCTAAACTAACCAGCTTTTCCATTTCCACTGTAATTGGTGAAGCGATAAATACCGACGAATATGTTCCAAAAACAATACCAGCCAACATAGCAAAGATAAATCCACGAATTGTATCTCCGCCAAAAATGAACATAGAAAGCAAAACCAGTATTACGGTCATCGTTGTACTGAATGTTCTCCCTAACATTTCGTTTACCGACAAATTGATCAGCGATATTCTGTCTCGTTTTGGGAACAACAGTACGTTTTCACGAATACGGTCATAGTTGATTACAGTATCGTGAACCGAGTACCCTATTACCGTCAGTATGGCAGCAATAAACGCTTGGTCAATTTCCATCGAGAAAGGTAAAATTCCATATAACAACGAGAATAATCCCAAAACGACAATGGCATCGTGTGCTAAGGAAACTATAACTCCTAATGCATAACCCCACTCCCTGAATCGAATAAAAATATACAAACCAATACCGAAAATCGCCAGTATAACTGCCCAAATAGCTGATCTTTTAATATCATCCGCAACTGTTGGCCCTACTTTTTGAGACGTTCTTATGTTTTCCTTAATAAATTGTTCTTTTGTAAGTGAACTTTTAAGTAATGGTTTTAAATTATCAAATATTTTACCTTCAATTTCGTTGTCGATAGTTGGAGAATTATCGTTGATTTTATATTTAGTGGCAATTCGAACCTGATTCTCAGAACCAATTGTAATTACTTGTGGAACGTCCCCTTCAAATGCATTTCCAAGCATTTTACGTACATTATCAGTACTTACTGGCCTGTCAAAAGCTACAACATAGTTTCGTCCACCAGAGAAATCGATACCCAAACTGAATCCTCGAACAGCAAATGAGATGCAGCTGATTAATATCAGAGTAGCTGATAAACCGTAAAACCACTTACGCATTCCCATGAAATCAATTTTCAGGTTCTTGAACCAGTTTTTTGTAACCCCGGTAATAAACGTAATTTCTTTTGAGCTTTTATGGTCAGCATACAAATACAACATATAGCGAGTCAGGAATACAGCAGTAAAGAATGATGTAATAACACCAATAATCTCAGTTACAGCAAAACCTTTAATTGGGCCTGTTCCAAAAACAGCTAAAATAATACCTGTAATTAAGGTGGTTACGTTTGAGTCGATAATAGCTGAAAGTGCATGACCAATACCATCGTCAATCGCTTTTCGCATGGTTTTACCTTTATTCATCTCCTCTCGAATACGCTCATACATCAGTACGTTTGCATCCACAGCCATACCCAGTGTCAGAACTATACCCGCTATACCCGGTAAGGTAAGTACGGCATTGAAGGACGAAAGAATACCAATAAGGAAGAAAACGTTTGCGCATAACGCCAAGTCGGCAATCAGACCTGGAATCAATCCGTAATAAAGAATCATATAAAGTAATACCAGGATAAATGCAATAATAAATGAAATTAATCCATTATTAATTGCGTCTTGACCCAAAGAAGGACCAACAATGTTTTCTTGTACAATATGTGCAGGAGCAGGCATTTTACCTGATTTCAAGGTGTTCGCTAAATCCTTTGCTTCTTCTACAGTAAAGTTACCGGTAATTTGTGAACTTCCACCCTCAATAACAGTATTTACGGTTGGGAATGAATAAATATACCCGTCCAAAGCAATGGCAATAGATTTACCGATATTGTCTTTGGTCATACGAGCCCATGTTTTAGAACCTTCCTGATTCATACTCATACTTACATTGGCATAAGCTGAAGTTTGACTAAAGTCGGCACGGGCATCTGTAATTACATCTCCACCAAGAGGAGCACGTCCATCACGATTGGTAATTTTAATAGCGATTAATTGGAATATTTCGCCTTTTTTATCCAGAGCTTTAACTGTCCATCTTAAACCTAAATCACGTGGCAAAACTTCTCTTACTTGTTTGGTTTTGAAGAAGGTATTAATTTGAGCAGTGTCTTTGCTTTGGGCTAAACCAATAACAGGACCGCGTCCACGATTAGGATCTACTTGAAGTAAAGCAAATAATGGATTTTCTTTGCGACTTTTTTCGTTTAATTTTGTAGAGTCGGTTTTTGATTCAACTTTCTTACCCAAGGCAGCTTTTAAACTGTCAACTTTACTGATGGATTTTGCTGCAACTGCTGCAACTGCAGCCGGTTTTGCTGATGTAGAATCTACTTTAACTGCCGGTGTTTTTCCACCTGCTGATTGCAAAGCATATAATATTGAGTTGGCTTGAGCTAAATTTGGATAAATTTCGCTTAATTCATAAGTTTCCCAGAATTCAAGATTTGCAGAACCTTGTAACAATTTACGAACACGTTCAGGTTCTTTTATACCAGGAAGTTCAATTAAAATACGCCCTGTTCTTTCCAGTTTTTGGATATTGGGTTGAACTACTCCAAAACGGTCAATACGAGTACGTAATACATTAAATGAGTTGCTAATAGCTCCATCAATCTCCGTTTTCAGCACTTTTACAACATCTGCATTCGAAGTGGTTAACGAGATTTTATCTTTCAGTTCAAAAGTACTGAAGATAGTTGCTAACTTGGCATTGGGATCTAGTTTAGTGTAAGTTCTTACGAATAAATCTAAGTATGCAACTTGACTGTTAGTTTGTTGTAGCTTCGATGCGCTATCTAATGCTTGATTAAAAGTATGATTGGAGTTGAAATCAGCTAACGACCGAATAATATCGGGAACCGATACTTCCAGAGTTACGTTCATACCACCTTTCAAGTCGAGACCCAGATTAATTTCTTTTTCACGACATTCTTTTAGTGTGTAGCCCAACCATACCTTATCACTAGAAATAGAGTCTAAGTAATTATACTCCTTTAGTTTATCACCGGCGGCATACTCTTTGGCTTTTTTGTTGTAGGTATTTGTTACAACGGTAAATGATAGGTAAAATAGACAGACTAAGGTTAGTGCTATTGCAAAAAGTCTGACAAGTCCTTTGTTTTGCATGGAAAATTTTATTTAAAATAAGACATTAATTATTTCGGTTTTTTTTTCGAACTGCAAATATAGCGATTTTTTTCATTATAAACATATAAAAAAGATAATCACTAGCTCGATTACAAATAAATAGTATAATAGAACAGGCTGTTTCATTTAGAAACAGCCTGTATTTAGTTGCGGAGGCTCGACTCGAACGAACGACCTTTGGGTTATGAGCCCAACGAGCTACCACTGCTCCACTCCGCGATATTTTGTGACTGCAAAAGTACTACTTTTATTTGATTTTGCAATTATTTTTTTGTTATTTTTTTAATGTATTTGTTAGTAAACGGATAATTAGATATTTATTAACTAGAAAAAGAATCAATTTTCTATTATTGTGGCTAAAATAAAGTATTCAAAAATAATTTCTTTCATTAAATAATAAAAAAAGCGTGAATACAGTATTGATCATGTATTGAATCAGCCAATTTTAAAAATTACTTTCTAATATCTTACCCATTTCCACAATTCTTTCCAGGTCACTTTTTTGCCGTATAATAAAATTCCGGTTCTATATATTTTTCCTGCCATCCAGGTGGTGCCGATAAATGACAAAACCAAAATAGTCAATGAAAGTATAATTTGCCATGCCGGAACGCCGAAAGGCAGTCGAACCATCATAACAATGGGGGAAGTGAACGGAATCATGGAACACCAGAGTGCAAGAGGTCCATCGGGATTTTGTGCACTGTAAATGGCAGCATAAATGGCAAAAATAATTGGTAAAGTAAGTGGTAAGGAGAATTGTTGCGTATCGGTTTCGCTATCAACAGCCGAGCCAACCGCTGCAAAAAGTGAAGCATAAAGTAAATATCCGCCGAGGAAATAGACCACAAATAATACGACAATTTGTGCAAAATCAAAACCACTTAACAGACTATATATTTCGCGCACCATGCCTTGGGTTTCATTAGCAGGTGGTGCATGAACACCAATGCTCATTGTATTGGCCTGTTGTAAAGCATTTACATCCACATTCCCGCCAATAATACTTCCTGCTACTGTCGAAATCAGCACTGTAAGAAGTACCCACAAAAAGAATTGAGTGAGTCCAACCAAAGCTATTCCGATAATTTTCCCCATCATTAATTCAAAGGGTTTGACTGATGAAATAATCACTTCCACAATGCGACTGGTTTTTTCTTGCACCACACCACTCATCACTTGTGCTCCATAAATGACGATAAACATATATATCATAAAAGCTGATATCATACCGATAGCTAATGCCAACTCTGCGGAACCTACTTTCTCTTTGCCATCTTCCCCCCATTTTATAGTAGTAATATTAATATCAGCACGCGATTTCTCAACCATTTCTTTCAGGTTTGGAATGTTATAAACATCCAGTTTTTGTTGTTCAACATATTTGTTCAGCAAATTTGAAACGTAGTCCTTCAATTCCAGATTGACTTGTTCTTCGGAGTAAAGTGAAACAGCCTTGGGATTCTTTGTCAAATCACCCGAAATGACCAATAAAGCCGCAAATTCCTTATTCTCAGCATTGTTCTTCCGTATTTCTTCTGTTGGTTTGTTTACAAAATCAAAAGTGTAGGTTTCGTTGTTTTTCAAAACTTCCCGGTAACTGTTTGTACGGTCAATTACCACTATGTGTTTTTTGCTGGTATCTTTTATACTTGACAACCACAATGGAACCATAATCATTCCGGCAAAAAGTAAAGGTGTTAGGAAAGTGAGGATGATAAATGATTTTTTCATAACCCGAGTGGTATATTCACGTTTTATGATAAGGCTAATTTTACTCATATTCTTTTTGTTGAGTTGTTTATTCGGTTATATGTTTAACTGTTGATTCACTGAAATGATTCAAATATCTACTAATAAATAAGGCCTAAGGTTAATATTAATATGTCTTTCTTTTATTTTCAAATTGACACATTTTCAATTTGGAATAATGACTTATTTTTTTACAGTATCAATAAAAATATCATTCATACTAGGAATCAATTCTTCGAATGAGTGAATTTCGGTTTGTTTGATTAATTCGCTCAAAAACTTATTGTTAGTGTCAGTATGTTGTTTTTTTATTTTACTTTCAATAATCCCTTTTTTCACCGTTTGTGAAAGTATCTCAAATCCGTTTTCGGTAAAAGTTTTTGAAGTATGTACCAAAAAAGTATCGGTATAGTGCGAAGCCCGTATTTGTTTTACATTGCCTTGTAGTACTATCTTTGCCTGATCTACCAATGAGATATTCTCGCAAAGTTCTTCAACCGATTCCATATTGTGTGTTGAAAAAATAATGGTTGCGCCCTTATCGCGTAAATTCAGGATTTCTCGTTTCATCAAATCTGTATTCACCGGGTCGAAACCGCTGAAAGGTTCATCGAAAATTAGTAGCTTGGGATCGTGTATAATCGTAGTAATAAATTGTACTTTTTGCGCCATTCCTTTCGAAAGTTCTTCCACTTTCTTGTTCCACCAACTTTGTATTTCAAATTTCTCAAACCAGTATTTCAAAGCTTTTTGAGCATCGCTTTTCGTCATGCCTTTCAGTTGAGCCAAATACAAAGCTTGTTCTCCGACTTTCATCTTTTTGTACAATCCACGCTCTTCGGGCATATAACCAATTAGCTCCACATCGGCTGGCGTGAGACGTTTACCGTTCAGTCGCACTTCACCGCTATCGGGAGCCGTTATACAGTTGATAATACGAATCAAGGTAGTTTTTCCTGCTCCATTTGGTCCAAGTAAACCATACACGGTATTTTCGGGAACTATGAGACTAACACCATCCAAAGCCAGGTGACCGGAAAATTGTTTTACTAAGTTTTCTACTTCTAAAAGGATCATTGTTGATTAGTTGAATGGTTAATTAGTCCGGCGGTTACATCTTTCCTTCGTCGCTGAAACTATAATATTCGTTGTGAGCTATAATGATATGGTCGAGCAAGTTAATACCAATGGCCTCGCAACCGGTTTTTATGCGTTTTGTTATCAGTTCATCCTCATGGCTTGGGCGATTTTGTCCTGAAGGATGATTATGTGCCACCACTATTATTTGAGCTGATTTTTCGATGGACATTTTGAGTAATAAAGGTATATCCACCACTGTTTGTCGGGTGCCACCTTGTGTAAGGCGTTTCACATCAATTACTTTGTTGGCTTCGTTAAGCATGGCAACCCAAAATTCTTCGTGAGGTAAGTCGTTTAATAATGGTTCAAAAAGATCAAAAAGGTGCATGCTCGAAGTAATCTTTTTTCGCTCTAAAGTTTCGGACATTTTCCGTCTTTTGCCTAATTCCATTGCAGCCATAATGCTTATGGCTTTGGCTTCGCCAATGCCTTTGAATCGTTTACACAAATCGTGAATAGTGAGTTGAGCCAATTCGTTTAGGTTATCATGGCATTCATGCAAAATACGACGTGATAGTTCAACCACCGTTTCATTTTTACTTCCGGAACCTATCAATATGGCTAACAATTCAGCATCCGAAAGACTTTGAGCGCCTTTCCGAAGCATTTTTTCGCGTGGACGGTCATCTTCAGCCCACTCGCGAATAGTTAATCTTTTATCGTCTGTTACCACGTGTCAAAAATACGAAATAATTTTATCTTAACAAGCACTAAAAATAAAAAAAGGAATGAATTAAAATTATGAATTTCAACAACCTACTTGATTTGCCTAGTTATAGCCAGTTATTACCTCAATAAATGGATTTATTACAATTTTTAAATTACAAAAGCATTTTTAGGTATTTAAATATTATTAATTAAAAAAACGGGGCGATTTGCATGGAAACCGACCCGAAACAAACTAGAAACCAGTAAAAGTTTGAAGTATTTTTATTGTAAAGATTTGGATTTTAAAATAAATGCCTCAAAAATTGAATCAAGTAGAGCAACTTGAATTGATGAAAAGAATTATTCCTGAAAATAAAAATTGAAACTACTTTGCTCTAATGTATTGCTTTGGCCAGCTAACATCATCTCCCGTTTTTAAAGCGGAAAGCAATGGGAAATATGGATTCCGTAATAATTCTCGTCCTAAAAAAACCATGTCGGCTTTTTCCTCTTCCAATATTGATGATATTTGTTCTTCACTTGTTATCATTCCAACTGCTGAAGTCAAAATACCTGTTTTTTTTATTTCATCCGAAAAATATACTTGGTAACCGGGAGCAACCGGAATTTTCGCAGATGATATATTTCCACCCGAAGAACAATCTATCAAATCAACTCCCTGATTGTGAAGGATGCGACTGAGCTCAACTGTTTCATTCAAATTCCATCCTCCATCTGTCCAGTCAGTTGCAGATAAGCGGACGAATAATGGATAATCCTCTGACCAAACTGATTGAACAGCAGTAGTAATTTCTATTAGTAAACGAATTCTGTTTTCGAAGTTTCCTCCATATTCATCTTTTCTTTTGTTACTCAAAGGTGATAAAAACTGGTGAATCAAATAACCGTGCGCTGCATGTATTTCCAACACCTTAAAACCGGCTTGTTTTGCACGCAATGCTGTGGTTTTGAAATGTTCAATTATTTTATCAATTTCAACTTTCGTGAGTTCGTATGGAGCTATTTCGCCCAGCTCAAAAGGAATATTTGAAGGTGCTACAGTTTGCCAACCACCTTCATTCACTGAAAGTTGTTTTCCTCCATTTTCGGGAGAATCATGAGATGCTTTCCTTCCGGCATGTCCAATCTGTATACCGGCATTGGCTCCGTGTTGATGAATAAAGTCGGTTATTTTTTTTAAATAGTCAATCTGCTCGTCGTTCCACAAACCTAAATCGAAGGGTGTAATTCGTCCTTCGGGTGCTACAGCAGTGGCTTCAACCGTAATTAATCCTGAACCACCTACAGATCTGCTTCCATAATGAACAAAATGCCAATCGTTAGCAAAACCATTAATAGCTGAATATTGGCACATAGGCGACATTCCTATTCGATTTTTGAAGGTGACTGACTTAATGGTTAAAGGTTGATTTATTTTTGACATAAAATTTTTGTTTTGTATTGGAACAATAAAACATTGAAAAAGGTTTGGATGAATAAAATTTAAAATGAATAAAAAAGCCCCAATCAGAAAATCTGATCAGGGCAATTCTGCAAAATTGAAGATTAAAAATTCTATTATTTTTCACATGCTACAGTTCCGTCAGCATTAAAAGTGACTGACTTTCTGGTTCTATCCTGAGACATAAATACTTTGTATTGGAAACTTCCATTAGCTAATGAGAATTTTTCCCCACGGTTTTTTACTTTAAAAGTAGAATAATTAGTTGTAACTGCTGCAGAAACTTCTACCGGAACATCAGTATAATGAATTCTTTCAGCTTTCATCAAATAGATACCGGCTGCATCGAATACCAATTTTACTGGCTCAGATGTTGTTAGACAAACCATAACTTCGGTAACAACTCCCTGACAAATGGTGTCGATTTCGGCATGAATCACTGTGTAGCCTAAATAATTGGCACTAATGTATGTATTGATTTCTGAAGACAATGAATCAATAGCAACTTCGTTTTTGAAGTGACGTGGATGTCCATGACCTTGATTTACTCCTACATGTGTACTGTCGCCCATAAATATGCCATGTCCGGGTTCTCCTGGTCTGCCATTTTCAAGTCCACCACCCATTTCACCACCGTGGCCACCGCGTCCATCATGTCCGGGTCTGCCAATACTATCATTGTTCATCATTAAACTATCAGCTTCAAGTCCTTCGCTATAGTTATTGGAATAAGAAATTAATGAGCCATTTGAAGTAAACGAAAGCTCTTCACCTGTATTAAGCATTGCTGTCACTGTTGAACCGTTAACAGTAGTTGAAATGATTTTGGTTGCCGGGTAGTTGTCAGCAACGTATGCTGCAATTGAGACTGAAGTTCCTTCAGAAACAGTTGTTCCGCCTGCTGATTCTTGATTGCTGCACGATACCATTACAGCGGCAAAAGTAAGTAAGAAAAAAATGGTCTTTTTCATAATGATGTAATTTTAAATTGTTGTTGCTTTTTTGATAATTCAATTGTGAAGTAATCATGTTCCATGCTATTGCAATTTCAGCTATTCTCCTGTTACATTAAATTGAAATGCAAAAGTAGATTTGCGTAAATAGCTAAACAAACAAATTCAGCGAAAACTGCCTTTTTGTAAGTGGAAAGTATGGTTTATTAATAATATCATTCAAAATTATCGGTTTATCACTCGTATTCAAAATTTATTAATTGCGTTCTACTTTCAAAATGTCATCAGTATTAAATTTGCTAATAAATACTTTGGGCCCTTTTTCTCAGTATTAAATGTAAAGAAAGAATATCATTCACTTTTTATCTTTCAAATTGTCATTACTATTAACTTTAATCTTTAAAAAAAACATATTTTTCATCCGAACATCAAGGTGTATATCGATAAATGTCGTATTTTTGTAGTTAAGCCCAATATTTAAATACAATTTACTTATTTACAATTTATAAGGCCTTTAAATATAAAGCCTTTTTAGCTGAAATTGAATAATTTACAAAATATATGCAAGTAAACATCGTTAATCAGTCAAAACATTCACTTCCTGAGTATGCTACTGCTTTATCAGCAGGTATGGATTTACGTGCCAATATTGTTGAGCCCATTGTCCTCAAACCCTTGGAGCGAAAGCTTATTCCAACCGGTTTATTTATTGAATTACCTGCTGGCTATGAGGCTCAGATCCGACCAAGGAGTGGATTGGCGATTAAAAAAGGTATTACTATACTCAACTCTCCCGGCACAATTGACGCCGATTATCGAGGTGAAGTTTGTATTATTCTGGTAAATCTGTCGACTGAAGACTTTATAATAAATGATGGCGAACGTATTTGTCAAATGGTGATTGCATCCCATGTTCAGGCAGAATTAGTGGAAGTTCAGGAATTAGGAGTTACCGATAGGGGAGCTGGAGGATTTGGACATACCGGAAGATAATGTATTGTTTTGAAAATTTTAAAATGGTAGTATTTACAAAACAAGAGAAAGTCAAGTTTTTAATTATGAATTAAATAGCGTATGCACAAAATATATTATCTGTTTTTCCTTATTATTTTCACATTTGTTTCGTGCACTTCAACCAAATTATTGGTTCAGGAGAGCCCGAAAAAACTGATGTTGTCCGAAGCATCTCAACGTCAGTTTGATTATTATTTCTACGAAGGACTGAGACAAAAAGATAACCAACAATACGATCAGGCTCTGGAAACATTTCGCTTGTGTATAGCCATTGATTCATTGGACGCGGGTGCTCAATCGGAAATGGGTTTGTTATTTGCTTCAATAGGTTTGACCGATGAAGCAGTGAAATGTTTGGAAAAGTCAGTAAGACTCGATCCAACCAATTGGTGGAATAATTTACGATTGATTTCTATTCAAACTGACTTGAAAAATTGGTCAAGAGCAATTGAATTAACCAATAATCTTCAAAAAATATATCCTAATAAAGAGGAAGTTTATAATATGTTGGCTTCACTTTACAAACAAACCAAGGAATACGATAAAGCAATTGCAGCAAATGACCGATTGGAATCTTTGACAGGAATTGATGAATCCCTTTCAATTGAGAAATTCCAATTGTATATTCTGTCCAACAAGCCCAAGAAAGGAATTGCCGAGATAGATAAATTAATCAACAAATTTCCTGCCGAGACACGTTATAGGGTATTGCGCGGGGATATTTTTATGCAGCAAAAAATGCCTCAAATGGCATTTGATATTTACCAAAAAGTATTGGCAGATGACCCCCAGAATGCTAATGTTTATGTTTCGCTGTCGGAATATTACAAAGCTGTCAATGAGCCGGGAAAAGCTATCGAGTCTATAGTAAGTGCCCTGAAAAATGAGCAGTTGGATGTTGATACAAAAATGGGGATTTTGGGACAATATGTCGAAAAGTTGGTGCAAGATACAACCAAATTAGATGAAACCGAATCTTTGTTTAAACTTTTAGTTGATAAGTATCCGCTCGAAGAACAAGTTCACGGTTATTATGCTCTGTTTTTGCAATACAGGAACCGAAATGCTGAAGCAATTTCTGAGTTGGAAACCATGTTGAATATCAATCCAAAAAATGAACAAGGCTGGATGCGGCTTATACAATTGAATCTTTTGGATAAAAATTTTAATCAAATAATGACTGTAACAGCCAGGGCTGCTGAAAATTTGCCGAAGAATCCAATCTGGTATTTCTATCGTGGAATTGCACAATATCAACTGGCTGACTATCGTGGAGCATTGGCAACTTACAAAGTTGCCTTGCCTTTGATTACTCCTGAGCAGGCAAGTTTAAAAAGTGATTATTATGCGCAAATTGCAGATATCCATTTTAAGTTGGATGAAAAAGATTCGGCATTTTTCAACTATGAAAATGCTTTGACTGCCAATCCGAAGAATATTATGGTAATGAATAATTATGCTTATTATCTTTCGTTAGAGAAAGCTGAATTAAAAAAGGCCGAAAAAATGAGTGCCAAAACAGTGGAACTAGAGCCTAAAAACAGCACATACTTAGATACTTATGCCTGGATTTTGTATCAGCAGGCTAATTATTCGCTGGCAAAATTTTATATAGAAAAAGCAGTTGATAATCTACCAAAAGAGGATGATCCGGGAATCGTTTTGGAACATTACGGCGATATTTTATGGATGAATAGTAAGGAAGATGGAAAAGATGACACCAAAGCTTTGGAAATGTGGCAGAAATCTTATAATGCAGGAAATAAAACTGAAGAATTAAAATTGAAGATAGCGAACAAAGGATGGAAAAGATAGTTTAGAACCAAGACATTAGAGCCAAGATTTTGTCAATAGAAATAAATATGAAAAAACAAATTATTATATTTTCGGTATTTGCATTACTGATTTTTTCAGCGTGTAAAACTACGCGTTCAGTCACTAAAAAGGAAGTAAATGTAGGAAATCCGGTAGCTCAACTGATAGACCAAGTGCAAAAAGCACAACCGCAGTTTAAGACGGCGAATGTGAGTAAAATGGCTATAGAATTTAATATTAATGAGCGAAAAGTGAATGTATCAGCAACCTGCAAAATTAAAAAGGATTCTGTCATTTATCTTTCCATTCAGCCATTTATGGGTATTGAGTTGTTTAAAGCCGAGTTAATGCCGGATAGTATGCGGGTGTTTGATAAAATGAATCGCAAATATTATGTGACCGATTATGGTTATTTTACGAAACGCTTTGGGGTCGAAATTAATTTTTATAGTTTGCAAGCCTTGATATTTAATCAGTTTTTCTGCGTAGGATCAAAAGATATTTTACCTGATAGTTGTAGACTGATTACCTTAACAACCGGCCGTAATAGAATTGATTACGAAACCGCGAACATGCAGCAAAGCACTGAAATTTCTGCCTTAAATGCTATTCAACAGGTTTTATTGAAAGGCAAAAATACAACTTATCAGTTGCAAACGAACTACGATGAGTTTTCGGTTGTGAATGGTGTGAATTTTCCTCAAAAAATAGCAATGTTAGCCACAAATCAAAAAAGCAAAGCTTCGTGCGATTTTTCCATTTTAAAAGTAGAATTCAATACAGACTTAAAATTTTCGGCTTCCGGCACTGAACGTTATAGCCGTGGCGATATTGACCAATTGCTCAAAAAACAATAGACATATTAGAAAAGAATTCATAAAAATATAATATTGATGCGCTTCCAACCAAACTTCCGAATATTGGTCATTATTTTTTCATTGATGACTTCCATTTTTACTTTACAGGCACAAACTGTAAAAGAATTAGAGAACCAACGTAAGCAAACACTACAAAGACTGGAAACCACCAGCAAAATGCTTAATGAGACCAAAAAATCTCAACGTAGTTCATTGACTAAACTGACTATTATCAGCAAAAACATCAATGAGCGAAAGGTTTTAATCAAAAATATCAGCACTGAAATTGGTCAATTGAATACAGAAATGCAACATTTGGATCAAGAGAAACGCGTGCTCGAAAATAAGTTGACATCCTTGAAATCAGACTATGTAAAATTGGTTCAGGAAGCGCATATCAAACGAAGTATGTATGCAAAAATAATGTTTGTGCTTTCATCTAAAACATTTGATCAATCATACCGACGATTACGTTATTTGCAGGAATATACTGATTATCGGAAAGAACAGGTGCTTGAAATTGAAAAAGTGAAAGTTCAGATTGCACAAAAAAACGATAGCCTGAACAAAAATAAATCGACCAAAGTAGATGTTGTCAAACAAAAGGTAACTGAAGCAAAAAAACTGACAAAAGATGAACAACAAGAGAAAGTATTACTTACTGATTTGCAAAAAAAAGAAAAGAAGTTACACGACGATTTGAAAGTTCAACAGAAAAAAGCCAACGACCTCAACCGTAAAATTGAGGCGATTATTGCTGCGGAAATAAGGAAAGCTGAAGCCAAACGTGCAGCTGCAGAAAGAAAACGATTGGCTGATGAAAGCCGGTCAAAAGGATCAACTACAAAGTATGAACCCAAAACCAGAACTTCTAATAAACCGAGCAGTTCTTCATCTCTGTCTGTTTCAACTCTTACAAAAGAAGAGACGTTGCTTTCCGGCGATTTCCAACGGAATATCGGGCGTTTGCCCTGGCCTACAACCAATGGATTTATACGTGGTCATTATGGTATCCAACCACATCCGGTTTTAAAATATGTAACTACCAATAATAAAGGAATCTATATTCAAACTCCGGCAGGAAGCACTGCCAGGGCGGTATTCGAAGGTATAGTTACACAGAGTTTCGATATTCAAGGTAGCCACGGAGTAATTATCCAACATGGAAATTATAGAACGGTATATGCTAACCTGACACAAATTTTTGTACACGAAGGCGAAAGAGTGACTGCAAAACAAACCTTGGGGCGAATTTATACCGATAGTGAAAATGATAACAAAACCGAGTTGTATTTTCAGGTATATAAAGACAGGAATACACAAAACCCTGAAAGCTGGTTAACACGATAATAGAATTTGAAAATTAATAAATTTGAAAATAAGAAGAATTAGCCATAAGGGTCTTTGAAGATATAATAAAGCAAATTTCTTACTTCTTACTCCTTACCTCTTACTACTATAATATATGGAAGAATTTGTAAATGAATCGAAGTTGGTTGACTATGGTGATAGTAATATCATTACCCTCGAAGGTCTTGAACATGTGCGTCGCCGACCGGGAATGTATATCGGAAAATTGGGCGATGGAACCCATGTTGATGACGGAATTTATGTATTACTCAAAGAAGTACTCGACAACTGTATCGATGAATATCGTATGGGGGCCGGAAAAGCAATCGATGTTAGTGTGCAGGATGGTCAGGTAGAAGTACGCGATTACGGTCGTGGGATTCCATTGGGCAAAATGATAGAAGCAGTTTCCATTATGAATACCGGTGGAAAATACGACTCCAAAGCCTTCAAAAAGTCTGTAGGTTTGAATGGCGTTGGTACCAAAGCGGTAAATGCGCTTTCGGCATCATTTGTGGTTCAAAGTTTTCGCGATGGACAAAGCCGAAAAGCTGAATTTGAAAAGGGTAAATTAGTAAGCGACACTGATATTTTCCCGGATAGTACCGACCGTGGAACACTCATTAATTTCGTACCGGACATTAGTTTATTCGAAAATTACGTATACAATGATGAGTACATTGAAACCATGTTGCGCAATTACGCGTACCTCAATACCGGTCTGATAATAAATTTCAATGGTAAAAAAATCATATCAAAAAACGGTTTAACTGACTTGTTGAACGAAAACATGACTGCTCAGCCGCTGTATCCGATTATTCACCTCAAAGGCGAAGATATTGAAATTGCTTTTACTCACAGCGATCAATATGGTGAAGAATATTATTCGTTTGTAAACGGACAACATACTACACAGGGTGGAACACATCAAAGTGCATTTCGCGAAGCGGTGGCCCGAACCATTAAGGAGTTTTATTCCAAAAACACAGAATTGGCAGATATCCGTAACGGGATGATTGCAGCGGTAGCTATAAGCGTGGAAGAACCTATTTTCGAATCGCAAACAAAAACCAAACTCGGTTCGCGCGATATGGCCAAAGATGGTGTATCGGTAAATAAATTTATTTCCGATTTTCTGAAAAAAGAACTGGACAATTTCCTTCATCGTAATAGCGAATCGGCTAATATTTTGCTCCAGAAAATTCAGGATTCAGAAAAAGAACGGAAAGCCATAGCCGGTGTAACAAAACTGGCGCGTGAACGTGCCAAAAAAGTCAATCTCCATAATAAAAAACTGCGTGACTGCCGTATCCATTATAACGATTCAAAGGGTGATACCGAAAGCTCCAGCATATTTATCACTGAAGGCGATTCGGCAAGTGGTTCTATTACCAAAAGCAGGGATGTAAATACTCAAGCGGTATTTAGTTTAAAAGGGAAACCACTTAACAGCTATGGATTGACTAAAAAAGTTGTGTATGAAAACGAGGAATTCAATCTGCTGCAAGCAGCCTTAAACATTGAAGATGGCATAGAAGGTTTGCGCTATAATAAAGTAATTGTTGCTACCGATGCCGATGTGGATGGTATGCACATTCGCTTGTTGTTGATTACGTTCTTCCTGCAGTTCTTCCCCGATTTAATCAAAAAAGGGCATGTCTATATTCTCCAGACACCGCTTTTTCGTGTAAGAAACAAAAAAGACACCATGTATTGTTATTCGGAAGAAGAAAGGCTGGCAGCATTGGCAAAGCTGGGAGCAAATCCCGAAATAACCCGATTCAAAGGTTTGGGTGAAATCTCACCGGATGAATTCAAACATTTTATTGGCAAAGATATGCGCATGGACCAGGTAACACTGAAGAAAGAAGATGCTGTGGCCGATTTGCTGGCTTTCTATATGGGAAAAAATACACCTGAACGTCAGAATTTTATTATTGATAATTTGGTGGTGGAAGAAGACATCTAGAAATTTACAATTTAGGGATTTATAATTGGGCTCAACATGGGAATTTCATATTACAACCAGAACGATTCAAAGGAAACAAATCCCGATGAATATTTTATGAAACAAGCTCTGCTCGAAGCCCAAAAAGCAGGCGAGCATGACGAAGTTCCCATTGGTGCTGTGATTGTTTGTCAGGGACGTATCATTGCCCGTGGTCATAATCTCACGGAAACACTTACCGATGTTACTGCTCATGCCGAAATGCAGGCCATTACAGCTGCAGCAGGGTTTTTGGGTGGAAAATATCTGACCGATTGCACACTTTATGTTACGGTTGAACCTTGCGTAATGTGCGCCGGAGCCTTGGGTTGGTCGCAAATCAGCCGGATTGTATATGGTGCTTCGGATGAAAAACGCGGTTTTCAACGGTTTGCTCCAACTGCACTTCATCCCAAAACAGAAGTTTTATCAGGTGTTTTAGAAGAAGCATGTAGTATGTTGGTGAAAGTGTTTTTTAAGCGAAAGAGGTAATTGGTTAATTAGTTAACTTGGTTCTGTTTAGAATTATAAATTCCACTTGTTTTGAAAAAGTCGAACTCAGTTATCTAATTAACGGGTTAACAAATTAACTCAATAACTAAGATTAATTACCACCAATTCCGATTGTGTTCCTATCCGGTATTCCGGTCCCCAAAGGCCAAGACCGGAGGAAACATAGTAATGTGTGGAGCCTTTTTTTAAATAACCATAACCGAGTTCGTACATCCATTTGACAAATAAATTTCCGGGGAAAAATTGTCCGTTGTGGGTATGTCCCGAAATCTGAAAATCAATTTTGTTTTTTTCTGCTTCTTCCAGATGATAAGGCTGATGATCCATTAAAATACGTGGTTTATTTTCATCCAATCCTTTTACGATTTCCGAAAGCTTTTTTCTGTTCAGATTGGTTTTGTCATCACGTCCTACAATATAAAAACTGTTATCAACCAGACAAACCGAATCGCGAAGAAAGGTGATGCCCGCAGATTTCAGATATTCAGCCGTTGCATTCGGTTGCTCGGCATAATGTTCGTGATTGCCGTTTATGGCATATACCCCCAACCGTGCTTTTATGGACCGAAATTCTTCATCCATATGCTGATGAGCCACCGGAATCATGGAACGGTCCGACACATCACCGGCCATTAAAACGATATCCGCATGTTGGTCGTTAATCATTTTTACATAGCTTTGGAGGCGTTTTTTATCTATCGAAATGCCCACATGAAGATCACTCACGGCTACAATTTTTAGTTTTTTATTTTGTTTTGGTTTATCTGTGCTTAGATTGAGTGTTACAATTGAAGGGTGATTGAATTTGTAATTCCCTACTACCAATGCTATCGCTGTAATCATTAAAGTCGAAGCCATAGCCCACAACCGGACACTTGCCATACCCGTTGGGAAAAAATGGAAAAAATAATTGGCAACACGAACTATGTCGACCAACAAAAAGGATAACATGAGGTAAACAAACACAATGATATAGGTAAATCCTATAAAACCAAACACTTTCGCAACAGTCTGCGGAAGATATTCTCCGAAAATCATAGTTCCCATCAGCGTTAAAAACAGCACAATCATGCTAATAAGAAACACTGGGCGAAACGTAGAAACGGATGACAATGCCTGCCATCCGCGCACCACAACGTAACTGTTTATTGAAATAAGTATCGCAAATGCAATAATAAAAAATCCGATTTTCATAAATAAAAAAATATTTGTGTAATTGTGAAATGAAACGCTTAGAGGTCGAAATTGTTTATTAGATTAATTGTCGCTAACAATTTAAATTTCTACAAAAAAATAAAGGCATAAAAAAGGGGAGTTAAAAACGCCCCTTTTCTAAATTTTATATCCAATTACTGGATATTCAATAATTTTAAACTGCAATAAATTTAGCTTTATCAGTGTTACAGAAATCACATTTCTCTGCTATGGTTGCTTTGTCGTAGGTGTTTCCACAAACCGGACACACAGCATATTCAAATGGCAAAGTGTTTTCGGCATTTGCTTGAACGGCTGCTAACGCTTTTTTGTAGAAATCTTCATGTTTTTTTTCTGTATCAAAAGCCCAGGTAAAAGACTTCTCAGCTTTTGCTACTTTTTCGGCTTTAGCATCTGCTAAAAACTGCGGATACATAGTTGTAACTTCGTAAGTTTCGCCATCAATAGCTGCCTGAAGATTTTCAGCTGTTGTTTTTACTTCGAATTCAGGTTTGAATTCTTCCATTTTTTCACCCAAACTTTCCAATACCTTGCTGTGATTGGCAGCATGAATTTTTTCTGCTTTTGATGCAGCATCGAATAGTTTGGCAACTGTATCAAGTCCCTCTGCTCGGGCTTTTTCAGCAAAAGCCGCGTACTTGGCACTAGCAGTTGTTTCACCTTTAATCCCTGCTTTTAAATTCTCAATGGTTTTAACCGGTTTCGGTTGACTACAGCTTGCAATAATTAAGCTGACAAATGCAAATAAAAAGAGCTTTTTCATTTTTCTAATAGTTTTAATGATGAATAATAAGTACTTAAAGTTTTTTTGATATGTTCAATTGAAATTGAGACAGTAGTAAATAACAAGACGAATTATTAATTGTTCACTATTAATTATTTATATTTAAAGTGGCATCATATAATTATAAACGAGTGTTCCCCCAAAAAATCCTGTGGCACTGACTGACAAAGCGGCTAATCCATACAATACAAAAGCAAGTGTTTTTAATTTCGTGTTTTCGCTTTTTTTAAACAAAAGGGCTGAACGTAATACTAATGTAGCGATTAACAAAACCACTGTAATGGTGGCTAACAGTTCGTGTGTTTCTCTAATTTCACCTGCGGCACCAGACATTTCGGAAGTAAATAAATCGCCTGATAACCAGGTTGCGCAAGCAGTTAGGGTGCCTATTACTAAGAGGTAAAACCCTATTTTAGTCAGGCAAACTTCTTTTTTAAACAATAGAAATGCAAACTCGGCAAGGAAACCAATAGCAACTAAAGCTATTGGAAAGTGCACCAACATAGGATGCAAATGACTTGTTGAAAACATAATTCTGTGTTTTAAATGTTTTGGTAAAGAAATTGACTAACAGACATTAAAGTCCTATTTAATGCAACAAAGGTAGCGTATATTTATTTCAAAATTGCTAAGAAAATAGAAATATTTTGAAAGAATTATTTCTAAAAAGCAATATATTTTTTTTTAAGTCATTGCTACCCCAATCCATTCACCTATTCCAAAGGTAATAGCAGCTGCAATCAGACCAAAAATTACCTGACGGAAACCAGAATACCAAACATTTTTCCCTGTAAAAAGTGTAATAGCACCACCTATTAAAAATAATCCGACCGCACTGAATGCTACGCTCAGTAATATGGCATGTAATCCGGTAGTAAAGAAAAATGGTGATACCGGTATGATGGCACCAATCGTAAATAAGAAGAAAGAATACAAAGCTGCTTCGATGGCAGATCCTTTAAGTTCTTCTGGGTTTATGCCCAGTTCTTCTTTCACCAGCACGGTATGTGCATGAGTTTTATCTTTCATGATTTCTGCAGACATGGTTCTTGCTTGTGCTTCAGGAATTCCTTTGGCCATGTAAATGAGTGCTAATTCTTTTTCTTCTCCTTCGGGATTGGTTTCTAATTCTTCCATTTCAATCGCCATTTGGTTTTCATAAAGTTCTTGTGAACTTTTCACCGAAATCCATTCGCCCAACGCCATGGATAATGCACCCGCTAACAATCCTGCAACACCTGCCAGCAAAACGCCTTGCCCACCGCCTGTGGCGCCGGCTATCCCCATTACAAGACTGAAATTGGAGACTAATCCATCATTTCCACCTAAAACCGCTGCGCGAATGGCATTGCCTCCAACCGAGCGGTGACTTGTTTCAAATTTAGCGTGTTGCGTGCCACTAATATTTTTGTCGTTTTCTAATATCGACCACAATATCTTCACGTGATTAGTTTCGGTTCCCGTTATCTCCATTTTGTTTTTTTCTTTGGTCTTGATAATGGCATTCGAAAGACTTTTCTCAGTATCCATCAATGCGCCCAAAACATAATCATATCCAAAAACCTTCCCGATTACTACCAAAGTTTTGGCACGCCACGATGGTTTAATAAGATTTTTTGTAGAAATATTTTCTCTGCGTGCAAATGCTTCAGCATGACTTTGTTCTATCTCACTCATTTGACGAAATATATTTGCTACAGCTTCATCTGACTCATTTTCAGCTAACTTGCGATATAAATAGCAAGCATCAATTTCTGTTTGAACACTTTTATTATTCATTCTTATTATTCTAAGAGATTTGTATGTTTTTTTTATATAAAGGACAAATTATTGATTATCAATTAATTTAATCATTTCCTCCCTATTTAAATTTTTAAACGGATTGCTAGATGTAACGAAAGTCTCTGCCAATTTCGATTTGCTTTCTTGTAAATTACGTATTTTTTCTTCTATCGTTTCGGATGAAATAAAACGATAGACCATTACTTTTTTATCTTGTCCAATGCGGTGTGCACGACTTAGAGCCTGCATTTCCGATGCTGGATTCCACCATGGATCAATAATAAAAACATAATCGGCAGCTGTTAAGTTCAATCCTACACCACCGGCTTTCAAAGAAATAAAAAAACAATTGATATCGGGGTCATTCATAAATTTATTGATTTCACTTTCTCTGTTTGTTGCAGCCGTTGAGCCCGATAACCATGCATATTTCCATTGTTCCTTATCGAAATGCTCAGCCAATAATCGTAAATGTTTTACAAATGAAGAAAATATCAAAACCTTATGATTTTCCGATTTCAGCGTTTCAAAACGCATAATGATTTGCTCAAACTTGCCTGAATCGCCGGTATAAACAGCATTCATAAGAATTGGATGATTTGCCAGCAAACGTAATCGAGTCAGACCTTGCAAAGTGAGAAATGCCATCTTTTGCGGATCAAAGTTATCGTTATTAAACAATAAACTGCTTCGTAATTTATTTTTTTCTTCATTGTAAGAGCTTTGTTGTTCTTCACTCATGTCACAATAAACTGTTTCTTGTGATAAAAGAGGCAATTCCGGGGCTACTTCATCTTTCGTTCTTCGCAATATAAAAGGTTGAATAATCTGTAATAATGCTTCTTCTTTTAATTTGTTATTTTTACTAATTGGATTAATGTATGCATTCCGAAATGATGTTTGACTACCTAACAGACCTTCATTCACAATATTGAGTTGTGCCCATAAATCTGTCAATGAATTTTCGACTGGTGTTCCTGTCAATGCTATTTTATGCAAGGCATTTATTTGTTTTACAGCTTTATAACTTAACGAGTCAGGATTCTTAACGTATTGACTCTCGTCCAAAATTAAATGGTGAAACTGACAGAATTGAAGTAATTCTATATCGTTACGAATTGTTCCATACGTGGTCAGAACTACATCGTAAAACTGGAAAACTTTATTTATATCCGTACTTTTCAATCTTTTTACACCCGAATAGATATACACTTTTAAATTGGGAGCAAACCGTTTCAGCTCATTTTGCCAGTTGTGAATCAAAGATGTTGGCATTACTATCAATGATGGGTGAATAAAATCAGTTGAGGTGTTGATGCTTTCAAGTTTTGTTTCATTTGCTATCATTGCATCAAAAATTGACAATTGAACCACCTCCTTATTTGACACTTTTGTGGTTTTCCGTTCGTATGGAATTTGTTTGGGTATGGGATTTGTATTTTTATGTAAAGTCTTAATATATTGAAGCAAAGCTATAGTTTGTAGTGTTTTACCTAAACCCATATCATCGGCCAGACAGCCTCCAAAATTATTTTCAAACAGGCGTACTAACCAGGAGAATCCCTTGCATTGATAATTGCGCAATTCGGCACAAAGTTCTTTGGGGATATCAGGAAGAATAGCAGAATCGTGTGAATAAGATGGTTGTAAATTTCCTTGAATTATATCTACAATCCGGAAATGATATTTTTTTAAACGAATTTTTTCATCCGATTTTTTACTGAAAAGCATCAGTTCGTAGTATTTCGTAAACCATTCCTGAGGTAAAATGGCAATTGTATTATCCGGCAAAACATATTCGCGATTATTATTCAGAATATGATTTCGAAAACGTGCAAAAGGTATCTTAAATTCCCCGATAATTGCATCAACATGAATATCGAACCAATCCTGCTTTGTTTCAATGCTTGAATTAATCGAAATTTCCCCAATAAAATAGGTTTTATCAGACAACTTTTGCGAAAATTCAAAATATTTTAATAATTCAGAATGTTGCCGGAGCCATTCTATTATAGTTGCAATATTTTCACTTTCTGTATCTTCCGGTGCATTTTTATTTATACTAAAATGATTGTTACCGGACATTTTCAAACCTGCATCCAACAGTTTGTCTAATAATGAGCTTTCCCATTTTTTATCAGGATAAAACCACAATAAAGTTGTATTTCCATTCCGTTCTTCTGCAAAAACGTTTTTTCGGTTTGGATAATCAACAGGATATAGTTTTTCCCCATATCTGAAGTTTAAATATAAGGCAGGAACAAGGCTCAAGTCGCTATCCAACGTTAAGACAGCTTGTTTTTTAGGATTTATTTCGCGAATGTCAATTCCTTCTGCATTGACTTCATATTTCTCAACACAATTTCGCACAAACTTATTTATATAGGCTTTTTCTGATGTAGCAGGAACGTCTATGTGTGTTTTTGTGAAAAATGGGATTAGTTTTTTAATGTCTATATCGGAGAAGGTGTGTAGTTTGTGGTTAATAACCAATACTGCTGGTTCACTACAAAGTGCAAAATAAGACTTGGAATACAAATCAAACTCTTCATCCTGGCACTTCAAGCTAATAAAGTAACGTATGCCGGTATCGATGGTTTTCTTGAAATTAAACACCACTTGTGAAAATTCTTTTGGAACAAAAACTCTGTCCGTATCATATAAAGCCCTGGATTTTACTCCGGTTCTTAAATATAAAGATAATGGTAAGTGCTGCAAAAACTCGACTATTTTGCGATGAGAACTTTCTATTAGAGGTTGAATGTATCTTTCAATTGTTTCGGGAGTTACGCGCTTGTGAAATTCTGCAATATTTTTTTCTTTCGAGTAACTTTTCATTAGAGCCTTGTCCGATACTTTTTCGGCAATCATTACAATCTCCTTTTCCGAATTACTTAGCTGCGGAAAAAAGGATGACTTACTTCCTATTATTTCCAGAATAGTTAAATAGCCCGTCAATTCCTCTCTAACCAATACCGGTTGAAGAATTGAGCCCCAAAGGGCATGTTCTGTAAGAGTAATAATCAGTTTTTCTATCATATGAGAAAAAGAAGAACCTATTGCTAATTGTTTAAATACTTAAGATTAATTTATTTGATATAAGTATCAATCTTTTGTTTTCAAAATTACTAAAAAAGAATGATTTGAAGCATAAAAAAACGAGTTCTGAAACAAAAGTTCAGAACCCGCTATATGTTGTGTTTGGTGATGTACCCTCTATAAAACGCGAAAGGTAGTCACGCTTGACTACCAATCTTTGTTAACCTTAAATCTAATACTATGAAAAAATCACGATGCAAAGATAATGTGTATTTTGTACACAAACAAGTGTTTTTCGAAAATAAAATGTTAAATACATGTTATATAACATATATAGATCCTTTTATTGACTATATTAACATAACGTACGGGTTATGAAACAAATTTTTATAATTTGTCGTATATAATTCGAATAATTATTGATGTTTGATGAGGGTTGAATAATATATGAAGAATCGGGAAAAGCAAAGGAGGGAGTTTGCGTCCTACATTCGCGATTATAAATACTGAAATGTAAATGATGCTACTTCTTAAAAACGCGAAAGGTAGTCACGCTTGACTACCAATCTTTGTTAACCTTAAATCTAATACTATGAAAAAATCACGATGCAAAGATAAAGTGTATTTTTTACACTCGCAAGAGTTTTCGAAATATTTACGTCGAAAATGTGTTTTATAACATATATTTGACAATTGTGGTATTATTTTATCCCAAAATAATACTATTCTGCAGAATTTTACTTTATAAGTCAGGAATTATTTACTCTCTTTAAAAATTAAAAGTACATGAATCTGCAAATAATAGAAATTTATGGATCAAAATCCAATCGACTTGAGTCCTAATCCTGCTTTTTCATCTAACCCAAACATTAAATTCATGTTTTGTACAGCTTGTCCCGATGCTCCTTTAAGCAAATTATCAATTAAGGAAATAATCAACAATTTATCACCGTGTTTTTCGAGATAAACCAAACCTTTGTTGGTATTCACTACCTGTTTTAAATCAGGATTTTTATCAGTAACGAAAGTAAAAGCACTATCTTTATAGAAATCAGTGTATAATTTTTTAATTTCGGTCAGACTTAAAGTACATTTTGTATAGGTAGTTGCATATATTCCACGTGTGAAATTTCCACGTACAGGAATAAAATTGACCGCTTTGTAGAATCCCGGTTGCAATTGACGGAGTGATTGTCCGATTTCTTCCAAATGTTGGTGGTCAAAAGCTTTATAAACCGAAATATTATTATTGCGCCAACTGAAATGTGAAGTATCCGAAGGTTTTACGCCAGCACCGGTAGAGCCTGTAATGGCATTTACATGTACTTCGTCAGTCAATAAACCTGCAGCAGCCAAAGGAAATAAAGCCAATTGAATAGCTGTGGCAAAACAACCGGGATTAGCTATGCGTGAGGCTGTACGAATTTCATCACGGTTAAGTTCGGGCAATCCATATACAAAATCATGTTTCGGACTTTTAGCGCGATAATCGGTCGATAAATCTATAATTTTTATCGAAGTCGGAACGACATTATTGTCCATAAACTTTTTGCTATCGCCGTGTGCCGAGCAAAGAAAAAGCGCATCCACTTCTCCTAAAGGCAATTCGGATGTGAAAACTAAATCAGTTTCACCAATCAATCCACTGTGAATATCCGCAATAGGATTTCCGGCATTGCTGGAGCTATTTACAAATGCAATTTCCACTGCAGGATGGTGAATCAAAATGCGGATTAATTCTCCGGCTGTATATCCGGCGCCACCAATTATGCCTACTTTAATTTTTGTCATATATCGATATTTAACGTAATAAAATACTTTGAGTTATAAAATAAAATAATAGCCACCCATGCAATCAACACCACCCATGTCCAAATATAATAACTAAACTTCCGGTTTTTATGATGCAAAGTATACATTAACAAAAAGATAGCAAACACACCACCCATAATTTCCAGTAAATGCAATGTTCGCTCAGGAATTCGGTGATGTTTTTTTTTCGCAGCATTTTTGTCTATACTAAAAACAATACCACTTATCAGATTGATTGATGCAAAATATAATCCTATCAGATTATTATTCATTTTTCAATTCTTTCATTATTCATTTAGTAAATCCGGTCTCAATCTTTTCGTCCGTTCCACCGATTGCTGATGATTCCATTCATCCACTTTTAGCTGATGACCAGAAAGCAAAATGTCGGGAACTTTCCAGCCTTTGTATTCAGCAGGACGGGTATAAACGGGCGGTGCCAGCAAATTATCCTGAAACGAATCGGACAAAGCCGACATTTCGTCGCCAATTGCTCCCGGAATAAGGCGCACGATGGCATCGGTCATGATGGCTGCAGGTAATTCGCCACCGGTAAGTACAAAATCGCCTACACTTATTTCTTTGGTAATGAGATGTTCACGAATGCGGTGATCAATGCCTTTGTAGTGTCCGCAGAGAATAATTAGGTTTTTTGACATCGACAAGTGGTTTGCCATTTTTTGGTCGAATTTTTCTCCATCAGGTGAAGTATATATCACTTCATCATAATCACGTTCACTTTTCAACAGGGAAATGATGCGGTCAATCGGTTCTATTTGCATCACCATGCCGGCACTAAACCCGAAGGCATAATCGTCGACCCGGCGGTGTTTGTTGGTGGTATATTCGCGGAGGTTGTGTACGTGAATTTCCACCAGACCTTTATCCTGTGCACGTTTAACAATGGAATAATTCAATGGACTTTCCAGTAATTCAGGTACGGCGGAAATGATATCGATTCGCATTCTTTCTGATTAATAATGAGAATGCAAAGGTAGAAAAAATATTTCGTGTTCAATGTTTCGTGTTCCGCGTTCATTGAGATTTGTAAGTAATTTGAAACATCCCACCAACAACACCAAACCTGAAACACAAAACGATATTAAAGGTTCGCAGCCATCCATTTTCGTAAAACATCAGGTGACTTTCCACAACGCTTAGCGTAATCGGCAAACTGATGCTCATCGATTTTGCCTATCATAAAGTATTTCGACTGTGGATGAGCAAAATACATTCCACAGACCGAAGCATTGGGAAACATAGCTCCGTTTTCGGTAAGTTGGATGCCGATTTCATTGAATTTCAGGATGGGATCCAATGCAAAAATGATTGATTGGTCGGGTAGGGATGGATAACCCACAGCCGGACGGATGCCGCTGTACCGGGTTTTAAGCATGTCTTTTACCGATAAATTTTCGTCGGCAGCATAGCCCCAGTATTCTCTCCGCACTTTGTAGTGTAACCATTCGGCTGCAGCTTCGGCCAGACGGTCGGAAATCGTTTTAGCCAAAATGGAATGATAAACATCATCGTCTTTATCAAATGCTTCTGCAAATGCTTCTACACCCTGAATGGTGGTGGCAAAAACGCCCATATAATCGTTTTCAGGTGCCACAAAATCGGCCAATGAATAACAAAATCCATCAGTGGAAGGATGTTGCTGACGAAGCATAGGAACTACAATAGTCTCACTATTATTTTGAATAAAAATATCATCGTCTTTTGCGTAAGCCGGAAAAACACCAAAACTGGCCTTCACACTTACTATTTTTTCGTCCAACATTTGCCTGAGCATCTCTTGAGCATCCTTGTATAATTTCAAAGCTTCTTCGGCTTTGGGACGGTCGGCTTCTGTGAAGCTATGGAACCAGGACATTTTGCAGGATAAACAATCATGCACAGTTTCGATACCCTCGTATTTGCCAGACATGCGCCAGGCCATAAAGAAAAAGACCCAATCGATAAAAGGTACAATTTCGCGTAAATCAATGTCGGTGAGTTGAATTAAACCTAAAGTATTTGGTGGAGTGGGACGATAGCTCATTCTTAAAATGTTGAAAAGTTATTGTTTGAAAAGTTTGATAGTTATAAGGCATTAAACACAAAAGTAACTGAAATTGTTGTAAATTAGATTTACTATAATTTATTCAATTGTGATTCTATAATTTATGGTAGTACCAATACTAATCGTTATAGCACCAATAAGTCAAGGTGCTATAACGATAAGAGGATATTCGGGTGAAAATTAGAATATACAATCAGGACTGAATTTGCCAAAATTGGATGTTGTTGTTTTATTTAAATCCGTTTATTAGTTCAACGAAATGTCGTTCAATCGTTGCAGTTTTCGTTCTTCAATTTTTTTAAGCATTTTTTTTGTAGGAACGAACTCTACGGCGAACCCTTTTTCGCCGGTGATTGGGTTTAACTCCTCAAAATGCGGATAAAAAGTCCCGAAAGCTGATTTAACCGAGTAGCCCTCTTTTAACTGTTCGTACAACACTTTTTGAAATGCCGTCATAGCTTCTTTCACCGTTTCGCGTTCATAGTTCGAATTTTCAATTATTATATCAATTATATCATTCAAGGAAATAACTCCCGTTAATAGCCATGGAGGTACATCCGGTTTTTCGTTGTTATCACTATTCTCTTTCATAATAATACGATTTAAATAGTTTATCATCTCAGATTATCACAAAGTAGGTATATTCATGCCGGTAATTTTTCGATATAAATCAAGGGCGTAAATATCAGTCATGCCCGAAATATAATCCAGCACCGCCATAATTTTGCCGTAAGCAGAGGCACTATTGGTTTCATATTGTTGGGGTATGCGCATCAGCAATTGCTGCGAGTAGGCTTTTTCGGGATTTAATACCGCTGTCACCATATTATCGAGTAAAGTGAGTATAATCTTATAACCCGCCAGTTCCACATCAAGCACTTCCGACGAACGGTAGATTTTAGCGAATGCCGTTTTGGAACAGTTTTCGTAGGCATCCGCCGTTGATTTTGGCAGTTTTTTTATAAGGGATGATTTGAAAGTTCCGCTCAAAATGGCATCTTCGTTTTCTGCAAATGTTTCCGAACATTGATCAATTAACTTGCCGATAACCGACGAGCGAAGGTAAGCAATTTGTTCATTTACATCTGTTACTATCTCCATGGTTTCGAGTAAACGTGCTTTTCGTTTTTCATCAAAAAAATCTAAAAACAGCGATTTTGTTTCGTAAGTTGTCAGAATTTTCAATTTATGTGCATCTTCTATGTCCATAATTTGATAACAAATATCGTCGGCAGCTTCCACTAAATAAACCAAAGGGTAACGTGCAAATCGATTGGGATTATCTTCCAGACGGGGAATTCCCAATTCTATAGCAATTTTCTCAAAATCTTTTTTTTCGGAATCGAAAAAACCAAATTTTTGTTTCTTTTCGTCCGAATAAATCGAAGCGTATGGATATTTTGCTATAGAAGCCAAAGTGCTATAGGTGAGTACAAATCCTCCAGGACGACGACCTGTAAACTGATGAGTCAGCAGGCGAAAAGTATTGGCATTTCCTTCGAAACAAGTACAATCTTTCCATTCTTCGGCTGACATTTTATTTTTAAGTACCTGTCCGTTTCCTTCGGAAAAGAAAGTGGCAGTAGCTTTTTCGCCTGAATGCCCGAATGGAGGATTACCCAGATCGTGTGCCAGACAAGCTGCTGAAACGATAGAACCTATTTCATCTATAAAAGGAGATTCAATACCATTTTTTTTGTTTAATCGATGTGCTACATTCACTCCTAATGAGCGTCCCACGCAGGCAACTTCCAAACTATGTGTCAGTCTGTTGTGAACAAAAACACTTCCCGGAAGTGGAAAAACCTGCGTTTTATTCTGCAAACGACGAAAGGGTGCCGAGAAAATTAAGCGGTCGTAATCGCGCTGAAATTCACTGCGGTCATCGGCTCTTTTTTCATGATAAGCTTCCATTCCGAAGCGTTTGGTAGAAAGTAGTTCGTTCCAGTTCATTGTATTTCTGCTTGTTATAGTTGTTATTTGCTTCGTGTTATTAGTCGTGGGAAAAGTAACGCGACTGAAGGGAGAAAATATGAAATTAATAACGAGAAGCAAATAACTATTAATATTGCCGAAGTCAAATAACTTTTAACCTGGTATATGAAATTTCTTCAGTTCAGACCTGTATGCTTTACTTTTATTGTCTGTTACTCTGTCCATCCAAATCCAAAAGTTGGCTCCGTGATTCATTTCTTTGGTATGACAAAGTTCATGTAAAATAACATAATCGATTAAATGAGAAGGAAGTAACAACAGGTAAAGGGATAAATTGATGCTTTGAGCCCGAGAGCAACTACCCCAACGGGTTTTACTTGCCTGTATTTTTAAGCCTGAATAAGTAAAACCATAATTAGCGGCCAATTGTTTAGTACGCTCAGGCAATAAGCGTTTTGCTTCTTTGCGCAAAAAATAACTGATGCCATTCCAGAAATGTACTTGTATTTGTTTATCTGTGTAATCGGTACCATGAGGAAATTCGATACTTAATACGCTGTTTTTTAATGAAAAGAAAATATTAGAACGCTCGCTTGGTTTTGCTTCTACGCTGAAGGTATAGGTTTGCAAACGGGTGTTTTCATCAATAAGAATATTACTTTTTTTTAATCCTTTTTCTAATACTGTTTGTTTATGAATCAATTTACTGCGAACGGATTGGATGAAATTCATAGCCTCCTCCTGCGTAACATTATGAGGAAGGCTTACACGCAAACTATTACTTAGAATGCGAACACGGATAAATTTAGCTCGTTCACTTCGAACGAATTCTATTGTTCCTAAATCGACATCTGTAACCATTTTTGTAAAATTTGATTAAATTGACTCAAAAGCAATACAAAGGTACATTTTTTTTGTACAAGAAAGCCGGATTATTGCATTAAACGAATAACTTTGCACAAAATTTAAAAAAAAGCGGGAACTCAGAAAATCCTTGCAAATCAACTTGTCGAAGCTTTAACTGAAAACTTAAATATGAAATGATACACGCAAAAAAAATACACAAGAGTTTTGGTGAATTAGAAGTACTCAAAGGTGTCGACCTAATGGTAAGAAAAAGCGAAATTGTTTCCATTGTGGGCCCAAGTGGAGCAGGGAAAACCACTTTGTTACAGATTTTAGGCTCACTCGACAAACCGAATGACGGTGAAGTATTTGTCGATGGAATTGATTTTAGTAAGTTGGAAGAAAAAGAGTTAGCTGCTTTTAGAAACAAACACATAGGTTTTATCTTTCAGTTTCATCAATTATTACCCGAATTTACAGCATTGGAAAACGTGATGATTCCAGCTTTAATTGCCAGAAAAGACATGAAAAAAACAACTCAGAAAGCAAAAGAAATACTTGCTTTTTTGCAGTTGACCGATCGTATGGATCACAAACCAAACGAGCTTTCGGGTGGTGAAAAACAACGTGTAGCTGTTGCCCGGGCGTTGATTAATGAACCGTCTTTAATACTGGCCGACGAACCATCAGGAAGTCTGGATTCGAAAAACAAAGAAGAATTGCATAAACTATTATTCGATTTGCGTGAAAAATTTGGTCTTACAATCGTTATCGTTACCCACGATAAAGAATTGGCAGCATTGTCAGACAGGGTGATAGAGATGAAGGATGGAACGATAATTTCTAATGATTAAATTTTCAATTTTCAATTAAAATTTTAGAAAACAAAATCGGGAATTAATTAATTTAAAATTGAGTGATTGAATTGTAGCCTCGCCGGGAATCGAACCCGGATCTAGTGTTTAGGAAACACTTGTTCTATCCGTTGAACTACGCGGCCTTTTTTTGAGGCGGTGCAAAATTACATTTTTTACAGGACATATACAACGAATTGTGATTTGTAAATTGAAAATGATACAATATGAGCAAAAATAAATTCTTTGTGGTTTGGGAAGGCAAAGAGCCGGGCATTTATCGCTCCTGGGAAGAGTGCAAGCGTCAGATTCACGGTTACGAAGGGGCCATTTTCAAAGGGTTTGCTACCGAAACCGAAGCGCGTGAAGCTATGGTTTCGCCTTGTTGGGATTATATTGGAAAAAATGCAAAACCGAAACAACCTTCTGCTGCCGACGTGACCAAATTTGGTGTGCCAAATTTCGAGAGTTTATCGGTTGACGCTGCTTGTAGTGGTAATCCAGGTATTATGGAATATCGCGGTGTTTATTCTAAAACTGCTGAAGAAGTCTTTCGGCAAGGTCCATTCAAAGAAGGAACAAATAATATAGGTGAATTTCTTGCTTTGGTTCACGGACTGGCATTTTTGAAACAAAAAAACAGTCCGCTACCCATTTATACCGACAGCAAGACTGCATTAGCATGGGTTAAAGCAAAAAAAGCAAGCACTCGTTTGGAAAAGAACGCAACAAACGCAGTTCTTTTCGATTTAGTGGCGCGTGCTGAAAACTGGCTTCAGCAAAATGATTACACCACAGAAATTCTGAAATGGGAAACCACTGTTTGGGGTGAAATTCCAGCTGATTTTGGCAGAAAATAATTAACTCTCAATCTTTTTCTCTGGTGTTTTCTTAACGATATTGTTTTTTACTGATAATAACAAAATCATCAGTATTCCAAATAAAGCTGAAAAAGGTCCGGTGATAAACATATCGAATACAGATTGATATGCACATAAGAAAAGCATTAAAATAGCAAAAAGCCTTCGATTTTTTTCGACTATAAATATCGGGAAAATATATAAGAATAAAAGTATTAACAATCCCGGAATTCCAAATTCCATTGTGGTTTGAAGATACTGATCATGGGAGTCTAAGTGCTTACTATTTATCCAGTTAAGACGATATTCTTCTGTTTGATATTGCGCTCTCGCAACATCAAAAGCTTCTTGCGCATCGCTTATTCCATGCCCAAATATAGGTTTTTCTTTAATAACTGATACTCCACTTTGCCATAAAAATAATCGGGATTCACCTTCAAGTGATTTTTTGTCCATCCGTTTATGATTACTTGCGATACCAATTAACAAGAATGGAATAAGGAATCCGATAACAATTCCCATGACTTTTCTTCTTTTCCAAATCTCGAAAAAGATAAAACTAAGCATTAGCAACAGACCCACAATAAAACCACTTCGACCTTCAGATATTGAAAGAAAACTTAAAATTACCGTCAAAGCAGCAATATACAAATAGCGTTTCCACCAAATAGTTCTGTTCCATGATCGGGTAAGAATATACCAGGTACTAATAAGGGCAATGTTTAAGTAAAAGTTAAACACCATGTGTGAATTGACATATTGTATACGTAGAATTTTAAAAACGTCAGCTCTTAGTGGGTCGGATATAAACTCGTGAATCCCTACACGGACAAATACCAGATATACAATAGCAACTATCGATGAAATGATAAAAGTGTTCAGAAAATAATTGAGTTTAAATTTATTATTTACACCCAAAAAACCGACAAGTGCAAAACCAAATAAAGAGAATCGTTTTTCAAGTAGTAACATTGTGTATTTTGTGGAATTCTCAAAAGGATAATATATTAGTGCCATTAAAAAAAACAAAAACAATACGATGTAATAAAAATGCTTTTTATCCATTTTGATATTTAACCATTTCTTTTCTAATAATAATTCTAAAAAATAGCTACCAAAAAACAGGTAGAAACCAATTTTCTGAACCGGATAGTAATATATGGAGCTTGCAGTTATATAAAGAATCGAAAATAAATTCAGATAGTTTACTGCTTTAATAATATTCTGTTTCATTTTGTTTAATAATTATTTTTATGTCTAATGAATGAGGATATTCTAATGAATAAAATTCTAAACTGTAGTGTTTTAAGACTTTGAATGCATTTTTTTGAATTGATTAAATGCGCGTAATAAGTTGTTAAGTCTACTATTTCTTTAGTTGAGAATCCGGCACGGGTCATTTTTTTTACCAATCTCAAAAGATTTTTTTCTTCAATTACCGGAATGAGGTTTTTTTGATCTTCAATTGAGACATTATGTTCAATCAAAGGTAAGTGTTTTTCCCATTTTTTGTATACTTTTATCAAATTCCGATAATAAGTTCCATTCATATTTCCCATAGAGAAGTGTTCTACGGCAACATCAAATATCACATAATTGTAATATCCTGCAAGAATAGACTGAATAGCTATATCATAGTCGTAGCTATGAAATCCACCTAATGACTCGTCGAATTTAATTTTATCGAAAAGTTCACGTCTCATGCATAAAAAAACGCCATCCAGTAAAACAACCGAGCGTGTTGGCTTGTCATAATCGTTAGGATAACAGTTTTTTAGAGTCTGTTTGTTCCCGTTTAAGTCTGTCTGGATAATTTTCTCAGAAGGATGAAGTGACCACCACATTGCCGGAACTACCGGGGCTAAATCACCTCCTGCTAAACCAAGAATGCCGGTTTTAGAGTCCTGTAAATGTCCAATAACTATTTTGCCCCAATCTTGCGTGTGAAATACTACATCTTCATGTACAAAACACAAATAAGAATATTTACTTCGTGTAAAACCTTCGTTGTATGCCGAGAAAATCGAATATTTGTTTGCAGAATTATCGATGCAGATAATCTCATAATCAATACCTATAGTTTTCTGAATACTATTTACAAATTCTTCAGGCAGTTTTGTGTTTCGGGAACAAACAATAATAGAAAGCATATCAAACAGTTTATAGTTAGGACAAAGGTTGTTATTTTAATAGGTATTGAGGACAATTAAATAACCGGATAATGAAAATCCGCATATTTAAATTTCTTATTGCATCTTTTGAATCTATCAAAGTGGCATAGTATCTTGTTTCGGTTACAATTTCTTTGGTTGTAAATCCTTTTCGTATCATTTTTTTTATCAACCGTTCAAGCCTTTTCTTTTCAGTAAAAATTAACTCATCAGTTTGAGTCTTACTTATACTTTTTCCAATAAGCGGCAGTTGTTTTTCCCATTTTCTGAAAACGGCTATTAAATTTCGATAATAACTTGCATCGGTTTTACCTCTCGAAAAATGTTCAACATCAATGTCATAAATTACATAATTGCTGTAACCTGCCAATGTTGACTGAATAGAAATGTCAAAATCGTAGCCGTGAAATCCCTTGAAATTTTCATCAAACTTAATCTTCTCTATCTGTTCTCTTTTCATACACATCATTACACCATCCACCAAAATAACAGCATGTTTTGATTTGTCGAAATTTTCAGGACGAATTATTTTTTCAGAAGGTTTTTTCCCTGTTCTGTCCGATTGAATAATGTTTATAACCGGAGTCAGTGACGACCAGGAAGCAGGAACACGCAATGCCAGATCGCCACCGGCTAACCCGATTATGCCTGTATTTTGCGGCTTCAAATGAGCTATAACTTTAGCTCCCCAGTTTTGTGTATGAAACCATACATCGTCATGAACAAAACAGAGAAAAGCATATTTACTTTTCAAAAGGCCAGCATTGTAAGCCGAAAAAATGCTATATGCATTCTTCGAATTATCCATGTGAATAATCTCATGTACAACACCCACAGTTTTGTCAATATTTTCAACAAATTCAGATGCTAGTTGTGATTGTCTTGAGCAAACAATGATAGATAACATATTTGACTTTATATTATTTCGTTTTAATAATGCCGTATGCCGTAAATGTCACCTGATTCAAATTATTTTCTGTTCGCAGCAAAATGTTTGGTTCGTAACTGCAATCGTAATGAACATGATCGTAATGGTATATGGTTACCAAATGTTTTTTAGATACAGGATACACGCCAATCCGGCTCAAACGTTCTTCCAGATCGACATCTTCACCTGTTCCGGGAAATATAAAACGTTCATCAAAACCATTAACTTTCATCATGTCCGATTTCCAGACCGAAAAATTACATCCCAATAAAAACCGTCTTCTGTCCTTAAGAAATAAACGCCGTAGAGTTTTATTCCTTATTCGAATCATGTTTTCCATAAAGGTGCGGTTTCCACCAAAAACAGTTTCAAAAAATAATGGTAATGCAATAGGCAGATTTAAATAGCCATTTTGAACTTTTTGAACAGTCAGTTTCTTAGATATTTTGTCAGTCAGCATGATCCTACGTCCACTGACTATTTGATTCTCAGCTCTATTTTCAACATGCTCTTGAATAAAATGTTTTTCAGGAATGCAATCTCCATCAATAAAAATAAGATATTCACCTTCCGAAACTACTATGGCCCGATTCAGAATGATATCTTTTTGCCATCCATTGTCTTCGTGCCAGACATGTTTAATCGGGAAGAAGTAATTTGATTTGATTCTCCGAATTTCTTCCACTACTTCAGGTTTTGAACCATCATCTGCAATGATGACTTCGAAATCCCGATAGGTTTGAATTTCTAAAGCTGCAAAAACAAGCTTTAATATTTCAATTTTATTATAGAACGAGATGATTAAGCTAATTTGTTGTGACATAAATTACATTCTAATTAAAGTTTTTCCAACCCGTTTTTGCAAACGAATTTATTTTCAAGTTGCTTTTTACGGCAAATAATCATATTTTCTTCCTGGTTTACCCAATTTTCAATATGCGCCAAATGATATTGAACTGCCAGGTTACGAACCGATTTATGTTTGAAACCTGCAGCATCGAATCGCCAGGTGAGGTCATAATCTTCACCAACTGCGGGCAACAGATAATCTTCATCAAAACCGTTTATTGAGTAAATTGTTTTTTTAGAAAACGACATATTGCTGCCGGTTAAGTGGTTTAATGTTCTAATCTTTGGAATAAATCCAAATAATCCTTCCGGTGAAATAAAAAGACCTTCTTCAATGTATTTTATCTTACCTTTTCCCCAGATTAATTTCCGAAGCAACTTGTTTTGCAATAATTTAATATTTGAGCTGTTTTCCAAAATAAGTTGTGAACTTGCCTCGTCCAATTTTACCCGTTTACCTGCTAAAATCGAATTTTCATCTGCATATCGGACGTGCATCTCAATAAACCGAGCGTGCAGCACGCAATCGCCATCAATAAAAATCAACCAATCACTTTTCGCTGCACGAATAGCTTTGTTCAGACCTTGGTTTTTCCGCCAACCTTCATCTTTTTGTGTAATGTGTTGCCACGATTGTTCGAACGGATAATGATTCAAAAATTCCTTAACAGCAGCACTTTCGCCATCTTCGGCAATCACGATTTCGAAGTCTTTCTCGGTTTGATATTTGAGCGAGTCCAGCACAACCCTCAGAAATGGGATATTATTGTAAACTGCTATTATAAGTGATGCTTTCATTCTAGATCAATTCTGTTGTTGGTGCTTACTCCAGCGCATTTTTAAGACATTTTCAATGCAAGTTTGTTCATCAAAACCACGTATTATTGCATATTCTTTGGCCATTATCTTGAGACTTTCAGTATCAATATTCAGTCGTTCAAAGTTTTTACAACCTTTTCCCAAATCTACTTTCCCAAATTCCATTCGGTTCATATCCAATATTTCAATGTCTATTTTGTCGTTTTTCTTTTGAAATAAAATATTCCCAGCCGAATAATCCCTATGTAAAATACCATTTTCATGGAGATTTGCTGTAAATTGCCCAATGGCCTTCAGTATTTCATTTCGATTTGGGAAATCACTGTTTTTTATTAAGTCGGTAAACTGATATGGACACTCCGATTGAAGATTAGCATAATAACTTTTCGAAAACAAGAAAGTGCATTTTTGTTCGTAGTATCCAACCGGTGTTGGAGTCCCAAAGCCTAATTCGATAAGTTTTTCGGCATATTCATAAGACCGTCGTGCTTTTGAAGCCCGAAAGACACCGTATATTAACCGGTTGATAAAAATGGGAATTCGGAACGATTTGACAACGATTTTATATCCTTTTTCATCAAATACTTTGATTGTATTCCTTCCGGCATGAATTGTTTTCCCTTTATTATCAAAACTTTCTGGAATATTGTAAACAAATTCATCCAGGTATTTAAATTCCGGATTAACGACAATATGTTCAGGTTTAATCAAATAAATAAAAAAGTTGAATAACCGTGACCATGTTCGTCTATAATGCAGTTTTCCTCCTAATTCACGATAGAAAAATGCCTTGTGTCGTTTATTTAGTATGGCAATTGCCTCTTTTTTTCGGTTTTTATTTGCCAAACGTTTGGAGCTACTGTGAATGCGATAATAAAGGCAAACACTTGGAATGCGAACAACTTCTCCATCACGTTTAAGCAGTGAAATCCAAAAATCCCAATCTTCCGGTCCCTTAATTTCAGAGCAAAATCCGTCAGTTTTATCGAAATCAGATTTGCGAAAAATGCCACTGATATACAGCATATTTTTTCTCGCCAAAAGTCGTCGACTGAAAGGTCGTAGATTCCAACTTCCCTGCCTGTCGCCAAAGAATTCACCTAAACCATTCACCATCTTTACATTTTGATTCTGGTTGAGAATATCGACAGCTTTTTCAATGTAGCCAATTGAAATCAGATCGTCGGCATCCAATGGTAAAATGTATGTTCCTGTAGCTTGAGAGATTCCAAAATTTCTGGCAATAGAAACACCTTGATTTCTCTGTATAAATGTCTTGACTTGAGGATATTTGCTATTGACTTTGTCGATAAGCTTTTGTGAGTTGTCGGTAGAACCATCATTTACAATGATAAGTTCCAAATACGGATAGGAAGAAGCTAAAGCCGAGACCACAGTTTCTTCCAAATATTTCTCAGCGTTGTATACCGGAATAATAATACTGACAATATCGTTTTTTGTTTCAGCCATTAAATTTTATCGCGATTCTCTGTCAATTTTCTCCAATAATATTTCAAAGGATTTGTGTATTTCAACTGCTTCCAGGGACGGCTACTATGAGGTAAATGCAAAACAGGGAGCGTTGTCAGTAAATAATTCCGAAAACCCAACTCAACCGCTTTATGTGAAATATACACATCATACCACGATTTTTCGGGATTTAGTTCTTCAAAATTAAAAGTAGACAAAAACTCCAAACTTAAGAGCGTGCAACAGAAACTGAGACGTTTTCGGGTATTAATCACCCCTGAATCAAATTTTTTAGCATACAAATAAGGGAAATTTATATTTTTAGTACTGTCAGTCGTTATTGCAGCAATTATTCCAGTCTTATCAAGCATTGCAGCGTAATCATACATTTTCTGAATCGTATCTTTTTCCACTATCACATCCGATTCAATAATTAATAAATGCGCACCATCTACAATCGCTTTTTGTTGAGCCGTTTGCAACACCAACAAATAATTTGGTGATGGATGTAAGGTTAGATCTTTCAGATTAACCAAATTGAAGCCAAGTTTTTCGGATGCCAGTTCCAATTGTTCTGTTGTTTCATCTGTGCTAAAATCATTGTACACCGAGTAACTGAAATCTACTGTAATGAAGGAATTCAGGATGCTGTTTATGGTTCGAAGGGTAGTGTCCAATGAATCTTTTACAGGAGTGAGAATGTGCAATTTGTTCATCTAAAGTTTTATTTAAAAAATCGATTGACAATAGGAATTACTCTTAGTGGAAAATCGCGTTTAACCATTAACACCAAGAATATTGAAAACAGTACCGTTTTTATGGCAATATTTACAACAGTATAAGGCGTTTCTACTAAATAGTTGGCACCATAAAGCACCATGGCAACTCCCGTATAAAGTCCAATTGATTTTAAATCATATTTAATAGGCATGTATTTTTGTCCGTAATAAAACGAAATCACCATCATGACAAAGTAACAAATAAAGGCCGCCCAGGCTGAAGCCATGTAACTGAAAATGGGAACGAATAATATGTTAATTGCCACAATTATAATGGTACCAACAATGGAAAAATAGGCTCCATAGATCGTCTTGTCAGTCAATTTATACCAAAGCGAGAGGTTGAAAAATACGCCTTGGAAAATGAATGAAAACAATATAATAGGCACTACCCGAAGTCCCTCCCAATAATCGTATCGGATTATGTATTTAAAAATGTCGAGGTAGAAAACGATTCCCAGAAAGATGAATAAGGCGAAAATGATAAAGAGTTTCATGGCATCGGCATAGGCTGCCATGCTATTTTTGTCTTTGTGTTGGGCAAAAATAAAAGGTTCGTATGAATAGCGGAATGCTTGGGTAAACATCATCATGACCATGGCAATTTTCGAAGTAGCTCCATATATACCCAAATCGTTAGCTGCGCGGACTTTATCTTCCATCAAGAATGGAAAAAGAATTTTATCAAGTGTCTGATTCATGATACCAGCGATCCCTAAAATCAGTAATGGTAGTGAATAGACAAGCATTTTTTTCAACAAAGCCCATTCAAAACTATACTTTGCAACAATAATATCAGGAATAAGTGCCAGTGTAACGATGGCCGTTGACATGAGATTTGCTACAAATACATATCCCACACCATAATTCGGATTGTAAAACCATTCAACAAGTGTGGGTGCTTTTATTACTAACCAGGGACAAACGAGTAGAAAGAACAGGTTGAAAATGATGTTGGTAAAAATCATTATCAGTTTTAATGCAGCAAATTTTATGGGGCGATTTTTATAACGTAGATAAGCGAATGGAATAGAGCCAAATGCATCCATGGCTACCACTACTGCAAGCATAGAAATAAATTCAGGATTTTTGGCATAACCCATCGCATTGGAAATTGGTTGCGAATAAACAACGCAAAAGGCAGCAAAAAGCAGCGAAGTAAATCCTACTGCTATCATGGTGGTAGTATAAACCTTATTTGCATCGTCCTTGTTTTTATTAGCAAAACGAAAATAACCTGTTTCCATTCCATAAGTTAAAACCACCAACAGTAATGCAGTCCAGGCATACAGATTCGTAACATTTCCATAATCAGCTGGATTGGCCAACACGTAGGTATAAAGGGGTACCAGCATCCAGTTCAGGAATTTTCCCAAAATGCTGCTAACTCCGTAAATGGCGGTTTCTTTCGCCAGTTTTTTCATTTGTTCTGCCATGCAGTGTAAAATTTTAATGCGTTTGTTATAACAACTAATTTCTTATTTTCGTTTAAAAAAACTCAACACTTTTTCCATCCATTTCATTTCTTGTGATGGTTCAAAATCTTCCTTTTTCAGATAACCTCCCGCAAAAAGTAATTTTATTGCTTCTTCTGATTGATCAACCGGCACCTGAAGTTTCACACCACCGTTTACATTGGCATAATCACGATTCAAAATTTCATCCTGTCCGAAACATTTAATCCCGCAAGATTCAAGATACGATTTTACCATTTCAAAATCAATTGAATTGCTGAAACTTCTGACTGTAACAAGTTCGTTCATAAACAGTTGTATTTGATTATTTTTAAATTAGAAAAGTGTTCCGGTTTCACCCATTCTTACTTTTCCCAAATGTTTGTATGCCAGCTCCGTTACTTCACGCCCACGAGGTGTTCGTTTCATAAAGCCTTCTTTAATCAGAAACGGTTCGTATACCTCTTCAATTGTTCCTGAGTCTTCTCCCAAAGCAGTGGCTATGGTGGTCAAACCAACCGGTCCGCCTCCAAATTTTTCGATAATGGTAATCAGGATTTTATTGTCAATCTCGTCCAAACCGTATTTATCAATGTTCAATGCTTCAAGCGCATAACAAGCAATTTCCAGGTCGATGCTGCCATTGCCTTTTACCTGTGCAAAATCGCGAACACGACGAAGCAAAGCGTTGGCAATACGAGGTGTGCCACGACTGCGACCGGCAATTTCAACTGCAGCTTCATGCCCAATCACAACGTTAAGAAGACGCGCAGAACGTTTAATAATTCCGGTAATAACTTCAACATCGTAATACTCAAAGTGACAATTGATACCAAAACGAGCGCGTAGCGGTGCAGTCAGCAAACCACTTCGTGTGGTAGCGCCAATTAAGGTGAACGGATTCAATTCCAGTTGAATGGAACGCGCACTCGGTCCTTTGTCAATCATGATATCAATCCGATAATCCTCCATAGCCGAATATAAATATTCTTCCACGATGGGACTTAATCGATGAATTTCGTCGATAAAAAGCACATCATTCGGTTCCAAACTGGTAAGCAAACCCGCCAGATCCCCAGGTTTATCGAGGACAGGACCGGATGTAATTTTAAAGCCCACGTTCAACTCGTTGGCAATAATGTTCGAAAGTGTAGTTTTGCCCAGTCCCGGTGGTCCGTGAAGCAAAACATGGTCAAGTGATTCGGTTCGCATACGAGCTGCCTGCACAAATATTTTCAGATTTTCGACAATTTTATTTTGTCCTTTAAAATCCGAAAAAGTCAGTGGACGCAACGCGTTCTCGAACTCCTTTTCACCTGTCCGGTTATTTCGTATGTCAAAATTGGTTTCTTCCATTAATAACTATTTTGTTAAGCCTTTGAAAACCTCTTCCATGCTTCGTTCAATCGTTTTTATTGTCAATATTTTATTATTTGTTTTTACTGCAAAGTCAAAAATATCAGCTCGAATATCAGAAGTAGCAATCATTGTATAATGCTTTTCACCGAGAATATTTACAGACGAAACATCGTTGACTTTTTCAAACTCTTTCGATGAAACTTCGTTCAAAAATTCCACTTCGAAATGGAAAATATTTTCATCAAATGCTTTAATCTTTGATAAATCGGAATAGTCTGCTACAATTTCACCTTTGTTTATTATGATTACCCGATTGCATATTGCTTTGATTTCCTGCATGATATGTGTACTTAGCAATACAGTCCGGTCTTTCCCTATTTCGCGAATCAAACTCCTGATTTCTTCCAATTGGTTTGGGTCGAGTCCGGTTGTCGGTTCGTCCAAAATCAAAACTTTCGGGTTTGGAATTAATGCCTGAGCCAGTCCCACACGTTGTCGGTAACCTTTTGAAAGTTGTCCGATTTTTTTATAAAATTCGGGTCGCAACCCCACTTTGTCAATCAATTCGTTTACGCGATTATGTTTTTCTTTTCCCAATCCGTATGTTTCGGCCACAAAAAGTAGGTATTCTTTCACATACATTTCCAGATACAAAGGATTTAATTCTGGTAAATATCCGATTAAACCTTTTGTTTTCAATGATTCTGTGCTTACTTCAACACCACAAATCTTCACCGAACCATGTTCATAAGCAAGTGCACCGGCCAAAATCTTCATTGTCGTGGTTTTCCCGGCACCGTTTGGTCCCAGAAAACCAACCACCTCACCGGTTCCAATTTCGAAGTTAATATCTTTGAGAACAGTTTGTTCCCCGTATTTTTTGGTAAGATTGGTTATGCTGATAGACATATTGGGGATTTACAATTTAATCAGTTGTCATTTCAATTGCAAAAGTACATCTTTTATTTGCAGATTTACGATTTAAAGAATGGCAATTTCAGACCTTTGACTTTAGACCTTTGACTTTTTTAATAAACTAATAATCAGAGACAATATTATATACCAACCAATTAACATCGCGAATGCATTTAATTGGAAAATACCTAAAATAATAGCACATCCAATTAAAAACAGATATTGAATCTTATTTGTTGACCATGCCTTATTCTTAAACTTCAACGCAAACATGGGAATCTCGGCAACCAGTAAATAACTGGACAACAATGTTAGCGCTACTAAAATCCAGACGTTGGACATTAAAAAGTCAGCGTAAGAGAATCCCAATCCAGCCCAGAAAATGGCATTCGCCGGTGTTGGAAGTCCTATAAACGAGGTTGTTTGACGTTCATCAATATTGAATTTTGCAAGTCGGAGTGCAGAAAAAACCGGAATTAAAAAAGCCAGGTAGGGCAACCATACACTGATGTTTATTTCAGATAAAAGCGAGAATACAATAGCACCCGGAGCTACACCAAAACTCACCACATCGGCCAGCGAATCCAGTTCTTTTCCCATTGGCGAATAGGCTTTCAACAAACGGGCTGCAAATCCATCAAAAAAATCGAATACCGCTGAAAGCAGAATGGCGATAAAAGCACCCTGATAATTTCCCTGAAAAGCGAGATAAACCGCTATACAACCGGAAAAAAGGTTTAGACTGGTGATAAAATTGGGGATATGTTTCTTTATCATACTAATTTTACGTATTAAAGCGAATTACACGAATTTTATAAAGGACTTTTTTTTAAAAGATGTTCTTTCATTTTCTAATTATCAAATTGACACATTTTCAAATTACTCTTTGTTCTTTGAATCCATCCAAATCGTAACAGGTCCATTATTCACCAAAGCTACTTTCATGTCAGCAGCGAAAGTACCGGTTTTTACTTCTTTTCCAAGTTTAATACTTAATTCATTGCAAAAATGTTCGTACAATGGAATGGCAATTTCGGGTTTTGCAGCTTTGATATACGATGGACGGTTTCCTTTTTTTGTTTGGGCATGCAAAGTAAACTGACTTATAACCAAAATTTCACCTTTAACATCCAAAACCGAAAGGTTCATAACGCCTTGTACATCATCGAAAATGCGCAAATTAAGCACTTTGGCAGCCAACCATTCGCTATCCTCCATTTTATCGGTATCTTCTATCCCAACTAAAACTAACAGACCAATCTGAATGGAAGATTTAATTTTATTGTCAATTTCAACAGACGCTTCGTTAACTCGTTGAATTAAAATACGCATAATTTTTGTTTCAATAAACTGATTACAATCCGCAAAATTACAAAAAAATGTTGATTGTCAATTGTAAGTCAGTTTTTAATCCCGATATTGGGCTATTATAGTCAATCTAGCTGACAGTATTGATGTTTTTAAATGAAACTAAAGTGATTAATTCAATCAAGGAAATATTTTTTCGGATGAGTCAACTGTAAATCAAATTTTGAAATTATAAAAATCCCCAAAAAACGGCTTAATCAATTATCAATATCAAAAAAATAATTATCTTTGCACACGTTTGTATTTATGCAGCATGAATAAAAGAATCACCATAAAAGACATTGCCAAAGAGCTGAATGTGCATCATTCAACTGTTTCCAGAGCCCTTAGAAACGACCCCAGAGTAAATGAGGCAACACGTGATCTTGTGCTGGCTTGCGCCTTAAAGCATGAATATCAAACAAATATGAATGCGGTACAATTGCGTGGAACGAGCAATAATACCGTTGCATTGATAGTTCCAAATATAAATCATACATTTTTCTCTGACATTGTAAGCCAACTTACCAATTTAGCTTATAAAAAAGGATATATAATTTCAGTTTTTCAATCAAATGAAGACTTCGAGCAAGAAGTAGGTATCGTAAATACCATTATCAAGCAAAATTATGCCGGGGTAATTGCTTCCATATCTAAAAATACAAAGGACAGCAAACACTTCAATTTACTCAAAACTTTTGGAATTCCACTTGTCTTTTTCGATCGTGTTAGTAATGATGTAAAAACGCCGAAAGTACTTGTAAACAATTATGATATAACTTTTCAGGCTACTGAGTATTTAATTGAAAAAGGATACAACAGGATCGCCCATCTTACAGGGCCAACACATATAAATGTTTTTAACGACAGACAAAAAGGTTATTCCGATGCTCTTTTAAAACATAATTTGATTTATCATCGACAAATGATTATTGATGACGAATTCACTGTTGAACTCGGGAGTAAAAGCTTATCTGAATTAATGTCCGAAAAAGAGATGCCGGATGCTATAATTTCTTCATCTATTATTTTAACGATGGGACTTGTAGTGAAGGCATATGAAATGTTACTGAAAATTCCACAAGATCTAGCGCTTATCGCATTTGGAAATCATTTGAGTACGTTGATTATGCAGCCTCAGTTGACTTCTATATCTCAACCAGAAAATGAAATTTCAGAGATAGCGCTTGATTTATTAATCAAAATGATAAACAAAGAATTACCAATAGGTGCGGAATGTACTAAAGTTGTAAAAGCACAAATTGATTATAGGGAATCATGTTGATTTACAATTGGCAAGTTGATACAATTAAACATTTGTTAGTTAGACTTTCAATTATAGTAAATTCTTATATCGAATAATGCACACGTGTGCTATATTTTATTTTCAAATCATTCATTTTCAAATCAATTATTATGTTAAAAGGAATTTCACCACTGGTAAGCCCTGAACTGTTAGCAGTTTTGGCACGTATGGGACATGGCGACGAAATCATTCTTGCTGATGCTCATTTCCCCGGAGAATCATTCAACGGCAGAGTTTTGCGCGCTGACGGACTTCGTATCCCTGAATTACTGGCAGCTATTCTGCCCCTTTTTGAACTGGATGCTTATGTGCCACATCCTTTAGTTATGATGGCAGCTGTAAAAGGTGACGAACTTGACCCCAAAGTAGAAGAATCGTACCTAAAAAGTATACATATCTCAAATCCAAATGCTCTGGAAATCGAACGTATCGATCGCTTTGCATTTTATGAAAGAACCAAATCGGCTTTTGCTGTAGTGATGACGGGTGAAACTGCTAAATATGGTAATATACTGTTGAAAAAAGGAGTTACTCCGTGTTAATTGGTGATTAGTTAATTGGTTAATTTGGTTTAGAAGTGTTTGTAGAGCTAAACATCTAATTTCCAATAGCTAACCTCCTATTCAAGAAATGGAGCTTGCGGGATCAACCAATTAACCAACTAATCTATCAATTAACTAATCAACCAAACAACTAATTAACCAATCAACCAAACAACAATGACATTAAAATCAAAAAGTGCATTCTTGCCGGGCAATAGCACTGTAATCATCAAAGAAGTAGAATTTCCAGAACCCGGACATGGAGAAGTTCTGATAAAAATGAAATCGTCGACCATTTGTGGAAGCGACATTCGTGCTATTTACCGCGAACATTTGGGCAAAGGTCCTGAAGGTTATCAAAATAAAATTTGTGGTCACGAACCTTCCGGTCAGATTTTAACTTGCGGACCTGGTATGAAACGGTTCAAAGAAGGAGACCGCGTGGTGGTTTATCACATTTCTGGTTGCGGATGTTGTAACGATTGCCGCCGTGGTTATATGATTTCTTGTACAAGTCCTTCACGCGCAGCTTATGGCTGGCAGAGAGACGGCGGTATGAGCGAATATATGCTTGCCGAAGAAAAAGACCTCGTATTACTTCCTGATGAATTGACTTACACCGATGGAGCTCAGATTGCCTGCGGTTTTGGAACAGTTTATGAAGGTTTGGAAAAAATAGGAATTAGTGGAAATGATGCCGTATTGGTTACCGGTTTAGGTCCTGTGGGATTGGCAGCGCTCATGCTTGCCAGAGCTATGGGTGCACAAAGACTGATAGGTGTAGATACAGTTCCTGAACGTTGCAAAATTGCAAAAGATATGGGATTGGCTGATGAAGTTTACATATCGGGATCTGATACTTTTGAAAAAGTAATGGCCGAAACCAAAGGCAAAGGATTCGAAAAAACCGTTGATTGCTCAGGCCATACGTTGGCTCGTCAGTTGTGTATCCGTGCCACTCGTCAATGGGGAAAAATGGTAATGATTGGCGAAGGCGGAACCGTTGAATTTAACCCAAGTCCCGACATTATTCACGATCAAAAAACGATTTATGGATCATGGGTAACATCCATCTGGAAGATGGAAGAACTGGTAGAACGCATTGTTCGATGGGGAATTCATCCTGAAGATTTGGTTACACACCGCTTCACTTTAGATCAGGCTTCCGAAGCTTTCGCGCTTATGGCCGAAGGGAAATGCGGAAAAGTGGCTGTGGTTTTTGACGAGGAAATCAAATAGTACGAATTTCACGCATTCAAGTATTGTTATGGATTCATTCATTTGAATTTATAACTTGCTTGATTCGTCATCCTCTTTATTTTCAAATTGTCTCATTCTCAAATTTATTTTTATGCAAACAATAGATTCAAAAAAAGTTCCTTATAAAACACTTTATAACGGGGCAAAAATTCCGGTAATCGGTTTAGGAACTTTTGGTTCTGACAATTACGATGCTGAAACCATTGCACAAGCAGTGAAAACGGCTATTAAAATGGGCTACCGTCATATTGACTGTGCCTCTGTGTATGGCAACGAAAAGGAAATCGGTGCTGCTTTGCAAGAAGTTTTTGCCGAAGGAATTGTGAAACGCGAAGAACTTTGGATAACTTCAAAAGTATGGAACGATAAACACAAACAAGTGGTTGAATCGTGCAAACAATCGTTGGCCGACTTACAACTCGATTACCTCGATTTGTATCTTGTACACTGGCCATTTCCAAATTTTCACGCTCCAAAATGCGATGTAACTGCACGTCAACCTAATTCAGTACCTTATATTCATGAAAATTATATGAAAACGTGGGCTCAAATGGAAAGTTTGGTTGAAAGCGGATTGGTGAAAAATATTGGTACTTCCAATGTGACCATTCCAAAAATGAAACTTATTTTGCGAGATTGCAAAATCAAACCGGTAGTAAACGAAATGGAAATTCACCCGCATTTCCAACAACCGGAATTGTTTAAATTTATGATTGATAATAATGTACAAGTTATTGGTTACAGTCCGATTGGTTCGCCGGGTCGTCCGGAAAGGGATAAAACTCCTGAAGATACTGTTGATATGGAAGATCCGATTATTGTGGCAATTGCCGAACGACTAAACGTTCATCCTGCTGTGGTTTGTCTGAAATGGGCTGTTCAACGTGGCCAAATAACCATTCCATTCTCAGTAAAAACGGATAAGTTGTACAATAATCTTAAAGGAATTACTGAAGGACCATTGACAGAAACAGAAATGGAACAAATTTCAAAAATTGACAAACAATGCCGGCTGATTAAAGGTCAGGTATTCTTGTGGGAAACAGCTAAAGGCTGGGAAGATCTTTGGGATTTAAACGGTGAAATAGCAAAATAAAAAAGAAAATAATCATGAAAAAGCACTTATTAAAAAGTATTTTTGTACTACTTCTTTCTGCAAATATTTTTGCATTGACAGCTCAAGAGAGTACAGAAGGGAAATTTAAAGCTACGGATGTATCGCTTCATCAATACAAATATCCCGATTGGTTTCGCGATGCTAAATTTGGGATTTGGGCACATTGGGGACCACAAGCCGTTCCACGTCAAGGTGATTGGTATGCACGTAATATGTATATCCAGGAAGGTGGTAAATGGGAAACAGGTGCTTATGAAGACCATTTGAAAAAATACGGACACCCTTCAGTTTCCGGCTATAAAGACATTATACCACTGTGGAAAGCTGAACGCTGGAATCCTGAAGAACTAATGAAACTTTACAAAAAAGTTGGTGCAAAGTATTTTGTAAGCATGGGAACGCATCACGATAACTTCTTTTTGTGGAATTCTAAAATTCATAAATGGAATTCGGTGAACATGGGACCAAAAAAGGATGTAGTTGGATTGTGGCAAAAAGCTGCTCAAAAAGAAGGATTGCGATTTGGAATCTCGGAACATTTGGCAGCAAGTTATACATGGTTTCAAAAAGCGCATAGTGCTGATAAAACTGGCGACAAAGCTGGGGTGCCTTACGATGGAAATGACCCACAATATGCTGATTTATATCATGGAAAAGCAGCACCAGGTGATGACCAATGGTTGACAAATAATCCTGTTTGGCAAAAAGAATGGCTTAGTTGTATCACTGAAGTTATTGATATGTATAAACCTGACTTATTATATTCCGATAGTAAATTACCATTTGATAGCATTGGTCGTAGTATGTTAGCTCATTATTACAACCAGGACATTACAAAAAATAAAGGTAAGCTCGAAGCAGTATATACTTGTAAAGAACCATCTTCAGGTAGATTTGCGCAAGACGTGGAGCGTGGTGTATTGGATTCAATCAGTAAATTTCCATGGCAAACTGATACATCGATTGGTGACTGGTACTATCGCACCGGTCAGAAATACAAAACTGCTGAAGAAGTGATTCAAATGTTGGTAGATATTGTCAGTAAAAACGGGAATTTACTTATCAATGTTGTTCAAACTCCCGAAGGTGATCTGGAACCGGATGTTTTGAATATTCTTGATGGAATTGGTAATTGGATTAAAGTAAACGGCGAAGCTATTTACAGCACTCGTCCATGGAAAATTTACGGTGAAGGCCCATCAACAACAGGAAAACAAGAAAAAGGACAATTTGGCGGAGTAAAAGATACACGTGCCTATCAACCAACCGACATTCGTTTTACAACTAAAGATGGTATTTTATATGCTTTTTGTATGAGTACACCTACTGAAAATGTTCAAATTAATTCATTAGGAAAACTCTCAAAATACTCCAGCAAAGCAATTGCATCAATATCGATGCTTGGAAGTAAAGAGAAAATTCAATGGAAACAAGGTGAAAATTCCCTGACAATCAATAAACCAACTGTAATGCCAAATTTTAAAGTGCTAACATTTGCCATTAAGTTTAAGAAATAGAAATAGTTGAGTTCGAAACTAGGTGTATATATAGAAGTTTCGAATTTAATTTATTTTTGTTGTTAAATAATTAAGTCAACTTCAGTAGAAATAAAAACTTCTTTTTTTCTGCTGAAGAACATATAAATGCAACACGCTAATTTCAAAAGTTTCAACTATTTTTGCAGCATAGTTCAGCACAGTCAAGCTATTGAAAATCTTAAAATAATCATATTTCTAAAACCAAATATTAATTCACAAATTATACTATGTCTAAACACAAAATTGTTTCCAGAGAAAACCTCATTCCTTTCATTTTAATTACTGCACTCTTTTATCTATGGGCTATTCCGAACAATCTCAATGACATCCTGATTCCTCAATTCATGAAATCGTTCGAATTGAACCGTTTTCAGGCAGGATTGGTTCAATCAGCATTTTATTTAGGCTATTTCTGTATGGCATTACCGGCAGCATTGGTAATGGACAGATTTAACTACAAAACTGGCATCATCATTGGATTGTTGCTATTTGCTACTGGTGCCTTCCTCTTCTGGCCTGCTGCTGTTGTAGGTAAATTTGGTCTTTTCTTGATTGCACTTTATGTAATTGCTTGTGGATTGGCTTTTTTGGAAACAGGTGCTAATTCATTTATTTCTGTTCTTGGCGATCCAGACACTTCGGCGCAACGACTTAATTTTTCACAGGCCTTTAATCCACTTGGTGCAATGACAGGTGCATTTGTCGGCAGTCAGTTTATATTTTCCGGCATACAACATTCAGATACCAAAATTGATGCTATGAAAACAGCTGGAACTTATCAGGATTATTTGCATACAGAAATTTTGCGTGTTATCCCTCCTTATATGATTATCGGAGTGATTATTCTTGTTTGGGCCTTCTTAATCTGGAAAGTTAAATTTCCTGCGGAGACAGATAATGTTGTAAAAAGTAAAGATAAATCGATTAATGGTCACGGTCATATCTCTATGCTACTGAAATATCCACACTTTTTAAAAGGTATTTTGGCTCAATTTTTCTATGTTGGAGCACAAGTTGGAACCTGGAGTTTTTTGATTCAGTATGTAAAAGATTATATTCAAAAACCGGAAAAAGAAGCGGGAGTTTATTTAGTTTACGCACTTCTTGCGTTTGGAATTGGTAGATTTGTTTCTACAGCACTTATGCGCAAAATAGAACCGAATAAGTTGATGGGGATCTTTAGTATTCTGAACATTTGCATGGTTGCTATAGCAATATCAATGCCTGGTTTCTTTGGGGTTTGGGCACTGGTTTTGTCGAGCTTCTTTATGTCTCTTATGTTTCCAACTATTTTTGCTTTAGGTGTAAAAGGCTTAGGACCAAATACCAAAATTGGTGGTTCAATGATTATTATGGCCATTATCGGTGGTGCCATCTGGACTCCGCTTATGGGATTAATTTCAGACTCGACTCACAGCATGGCTTATGCAATGATTATTCCGTTAATAAGTTATGTCTATGTTGGCTACTATTCATTTATTGGTTCTAAACCTTCAGGACCTCTTTTCGAAGGAACAGAACATAATGTTGTAGCTTCTCATTAATTGAAATGAGTTTCAGAAGTATAAAAAATCTATATGAATATCAAATTCACTCATTCAACTTCAAAAATCAAATCCCTTGCTGATGGCATTAGTTTGTCCATCATGCAGGGGGATTTGAATGTAGGTGATAATTTGATGTCAATCAACGAAGCAAGTGCGCATTATAAAGTTTCGCGCGATACAGTGTTCAAAGCTTACAATGAGCTTAAACGAAGAGAATTAATTGATTCTAATCCAACAAAAGGTTATTTTGTAATCGGCGAAGTCAATCATGTTTTGCTGTTACTTGACACTTATTCTTCTTTTAAACAAAATCTTTATCACCGCTTAGCGGCTAATTTGCCTGAAAATTATAAGGTTGATTTGATTTTTCATCAATATAACGAGCAGATGTTCGAAACCATAATTCGTGAAAGTATTGGAAAATATAGCATGTACGTTGTGATGAATTTTTCTAACGAGAAATTTTCTGATACACTTAAATCAATACCAACCAATAAGTTATTGTTGCTGGATTTCGGGAATTTTGAAAAATCTAATTATTCCTATATTTGTCAGGATTTTAACGATTCGTTTTACAATTGCCTGAACGAGGGAAGTGTTTTATTGAAAAAATACAAAAAGCTGACCTTTGTTTTCCCCGAAGAAGTTTGTCATCCTGTCAGTGCCATTGAGTATTTCATAAAATTCTGTAAGTCGCAGAATTTTGAGTACGAAGTCATTCGAAAAGAGTCTGAATGGAAGGGAGTAGAAGCAGGAACAGCTTATTTGTGTATTTTATCAGAAGATCTGGTGAAAATAATTAAAGATGCTGATACCGCAGGATTAATTGTAGGTAGCGACATTGGTTTGATTGCTTACAACAACGAAGCTGTTCTGGAAGTGATAAAAAACGGAATTTCCTCTATCAGCATCGATTTTGGATTGATGGGTGAAAAAGCAGCAAGTTTTGTAACAAGCAGGCATTCAATTCAGGAGTATTTACCAACTAAACTTATTGTCCGAAATTCTATATAACTTACAATTGTCGTTTCCTGTGTTTTTTTATATACATAACAGCACAGTTCAGCATATCAATTTTGAAAAAAACTATATAAATACTTTAATAAAAAAATCATGAAAACAGGAAGATTACAGGGAGAATATCCAAAAGTAGGTATTCGTCCCATTATTGACGGTCGTCAGGATGGAGTTCGCGAAAGTCTGGAAGATCAGACTATGAATATGGCCAAAAGTGCTGCGGCTTTGATTTCTTCGAAATTATGCTATCCGGATGGAACTCCGGTTATTTGTGTAATTGCCGATACCACCATAGGTCGTGTGCCTGAGGCTGCAGCATGTGCAGAGAAATTTGAAAAAGAAGGCGTTGGACTGACTTTATCTGTAACTCCTTGTTGGTGTTATGGAACTGAAACTATTGATCTCAATCCATATTACCCGAAAGCAATTTGGGGCTTTAACGGGACTGAGCGTCCGGGCGCCGTTTATCTGGCAGCTGCATTAGCCGGTCATAATCAAAAGGGTATTCCGGCTTTCGGTATCTACGGACAGAACGTTCAGGATAGCAACGATAAGAGTATTCCGGCTGATGTTGAAGAAAAAATTCTTCGTTTCATCAAATCCGGTTTAGCAGTAGCCATGATGCGCGGTAAATCATATCTCGGTATTGGTGGTCAGTGTATGGGTATTGCCGGTTCTGTTGTGGATCCCGACTTTTTCCAGGATTATCTGGGTATTCGAGTGGAAGCTGTGGATGAAGTTGAAATCATTCGCCGTGTTGAAAAGGGCATTTACGATCCCCAAGAATTTGCGAAGGCTATGGTCTGGACAGAAAAATTCTGTAAGGTAAACGAAGGTACCGACTTTAACTCATCGGAAAAGAAAAGCAGTCCTAAGCAAAAAGAAAAGGACTGGGAATATGTGGTTAAAATGACCCTGATTATGCGTGACCTGATGATTGGCAATCCGAAACTGACGGATTTGGGTTTTGGAGAGGAAGCTCTGGGACACAACGCGATTCTTGCCGGCTTCCAGGGACAACGTCAATGGACGGATTTTATGCCCAATGGTGACTACAGCGAAGCGCTCCTCTGTTCTTCTTTCGACTGGAACGGTATTCGTGAAGCTTTCGTACTGGCTACTGAAAACGATTCATTAAACGGAATTTCTATGCTGTTTGGTCACTTGTTGACGAATACAGCTTCTATTTTCTCCGATGTACGCACGTTCTGGAGCCAGGAAGCCGTGAAACGTGTAACCGGCCATCAGTTGGAAGGTCATGCTGCCAACGGTATTATTCACCTGATTAACTCAGGTGCTACCTGCTTGGACGCTACCGGACAACAAACTGACAAAGATGGACAACCTGCAATGAAACCTTTCTGGGACATTACCGAAGAAGAAGTTTTGAAATGTCTCGATGCCACTACATGGTATCCGGCCGATCAGGGCTATTTCCGAGGAGGTGGTTTTTCTTCCAACTTCCTGTCAAAAGGTGGAATGCCGGTGACCATGTTGCGTCTGAACCGCATAAAAGGGTTGGGACCGGTTTTGCAGATTGCTGAAGGATGGACGGTGGAAATTCCCGAAAAAGTACATCAAATTATCAACGATCGAACCGACAAAACCTGGCCTACTACCTGGTTTGCACCACGCCTGAACGAAACCCAACAGTTTAAAGATGTGTACAGTGTGATGAATAACTGGGGAGCTAATCATGGTGCCATCAGTTTTGGTCATATAGGTGCCGATCTGATTACACTGGCTTCGATTTTACGGATTCCGGTTTGTATGCATAACGTTCCAGAAGAAAAAATCTTCCGTCCGAGTGCATGGGGAGCTTTCGGAATGGATGCGGAAGGTTCGGATTATCGTGCTTGCCAGACTTACGGTGCATTATATAAATAGCTAATTAAACTGTATTGCTGATATTTAGTTTCTAATGTAGAAATCTTAATATCAGCAATATTTCTAACTCTGAAAATGCTTGTATTGACCAAAACTATATTTTAAAAAAGAGAATGTGAGTGCTCTTATCAAAAAATGTAGTTTTAATGTCAAAAATTACATCATAATATAAGTTGGAAATAAATATCTTTGTACCAACTTTAAAAAGTGTATGAAAAACAAATCATTTTTGGCATTCGACATTGGTGCCACAAGCGGTCGTTCTATACTGGGAACGCTGGATAATGGAAGACTTCAAATGAAGGAGCTGACCCGTTTTCCAAATCAAATGCTACAAATTGGAAATCATTTTCATTGGAATATTTATTCCTTGTTCGAACATTTGAAAGCTGCTTTAGTCGCTGTAAAAAACGAAGGAGTAGAAATTTCTTCTATTGGTATCGATACCTGGGGTGTAGATTTTGCATTAATTGCCAAAGATGGTTCTCTATTGGGTGCTCCCTATGCCTATCGCGATCCGCATACCGAAGGTGCACCTGAGAAGTTTTTCGATATTATTCCCCGTGAAAAAGTATATGATCTTACCGGAATTCAAGTAATGAATTTCAATAGTTTGTATCAGTTATTTGCATTAAAACAAGCAGATAATTCACTTCTTGAAGCTACTTCGGAAATTTTATTTATGCCAGATGCGTTGTCTTTTTTGCTTACCGGCAATAAAGTGGTGGAATATACAATTGCCTCTACATCACAAATATTAAATCCACGTACCAAACAATTCGAAGCTCAATTGCTTAAAGCGGCAGGTGTTTTACCTTCTATTTTAGGTAATATAGTTATGCCGGGTCACGTTGTAGGTACAATTACGGATTCATTGGCAGAAGAATGTGAATTGGGAAAAGTTCCTGTTGTTGCCGTTGCAGGACATGATACTGCATCGGCAGTTGCTGCGGTACCAGCCGAAAATGAACGTTTTGCATATCTAAGTTCAGGAACATGGTCGCTTATGGGAATTGAAGTGAAAGATGCGATTATCAACGATGAAACATATGCACTTAACTTTACCAACGAAGGTGGAGTGGAAGGAACAACCCGTTTTCTTAAAAACATTACCGGTATGTGGTTGTTGGAACAATGTCTGAAGGAATGGAAGAAAGAGGGAATAACATATGCATATGAAAAATTAGTGCATATGGCTGAGTCGGGAACAGCTTTTCAATCATTAATTGATCCTGATCATAGCTCTTTTGCAAATCCAGTTTGTATGACAAAAGCAATTACTGAGTATTGTGTTTCCACCGGCCAGATTGCTCCGTCAAGTCACACAGAATTTGTACGTTGTATATTTGAAAGTCTATCACTTAAATACAAATTTATATTGGGAAAGCTAATTAATCTGGCTCCATTTCCAATCGAAAAATTACATGTTATTGGCGGTGGTTCAAAAAACCCGTTACTAAATCAATGGACAGCCAATGCGATTGGAATTCCGGTTATTGCAGGTCCTTCTGAAGCAACAGCTATAGGAAATATAATGATTCAGGCCAAATCGGCGGAATGTGTTGATTCATTGCAGGAAATGCGACAGATTATCCGCACTTCGATTACGCTTGATGAGTTTTTTCCTGAAAATAAAAACGAATGGGAAAAAGCTTATGCGAAATTTCTGGAAATAGAAAATAAAGGCTGAGGCAAAAGAACAGGTAAAAGAAATACTAAACAAAATAAAAATAACAAACTTCGTCTTAATTCGTGTAATTCGATTTAATTCGATTTAATTCGTAACAAGAAAATGAAAGACTCACAAATCAATCAGGCATTTGAATATGCAAAAGCACGTTATGCTGATTTAGGTATAGATGTGGAAAAGGCTGTAGAGCAACTAGATAAATTATCAATATCACTCCATTGCTGGCAGGCTGATGATGTTGCCGGTTTCGAAAACGGTGATGGTGAACTTACCGGTGGAATTCAGGCAACAGGAAATTACCCGGGAAAAGCAAGATCGATGGCTGAACTCCGTGCTGATATTGACAAAGCAATGTCGTTGATTCCAGGCGAACATCGCGTTAATCTTCATGCTTTCTATGGTGATTTTGGCGGTGAGAATGTTGATCGTAACCAAATTGAACCAAAGCATTTCCAAAGTTGGATTGACTGGGCAAAAGAAAAAGGCTATAAACTCGATTTTAATGCTACCTGCTTTTCTCACGAAAAATCGGCTGATGGATTTACCTTATCACACCGCGATCCTGCTATTCGTGAATTCTGGATTGATCACGTAATTCGCTGTCGTAAAATTGCCGAAGAAATGGGTCGTCAGTTGGGCTCAAAATGTATTCACAATATCTGGATTCCTGATGGATCAAAAGATATGACTATTGACCGTTTACTTTATCGCAAAAACCTGAAAGAATCTCTCGATAAAATTTTTAAATATAAAACCAATGACGATTATATGCTCGACAGCATCGAATGTAAATTGTTCGGAATTGGAAGCGAAAGCTATGTTGTTGGTTCTCATGAGTTTTATATGGGTTATGGCGTTGCAAACAACAAAATGATTACACTTGACTCAGGTCACTTCCACCCAACTGAAGTTATTTCGGATAAAATCTCATCGTTATTACTTTTTGCTCCCGAAATTATGCTTCATGTAAGTCGTGGTGTACGTTGGGATAGTGACCATGTTGTAATTCTGAGCGACGAATTGTTAGCTCTTTCACAAGAAATCATCCGTGCCAATGCACTTGACCGAGTTCACGTTGGTCTGGATTATTTTGATGCTTCTATCAATCGTATCGGTGCTTACGTAATTGGAGTTCGTGCTACTCAAAAAGCATTTATGCAGGCATTATTGGAACCAATAGCACAATTGCGCGCATTCGAAGCGAACGGTCAAAATTTTGAACGTTTGGCGTTACTCGAAGAAGCAAAATCATTGCCATGGGCAGCAGTTTTTGATTATTATTGTGCAAAAAAAGGTGTTATTGCCGGTGTTGATTATATAGCCGACATTCAACAATACGAAAAAGAAATTACTTCAAAACGTAGTTAACAATTTGATTATAAAAAAATAAAACTAAAAATCAATACAATATAAATCACCATATTTACAATTGTAAATAATTCAATTGTAAATTGTAAATCTAAAAAAAATGAATGCACTTTTAGGAATTTTCTTTCACTCCATCGGTGGATTTGCCTCCGGTAGTTTTTATATGCCTTTTAATAAGGTAAAAGGATGGGCTTGGGAAAGCTTCTGGATTATCGGCGGTTTATTTTCGTGGTTAATTGTTCCACCTTTGGCCGCATGGCTTACCATTCCTCATTTTACAGAAATTATTGCTGCAGCTTCAATGCAAATTCTGGTTATCGTTTTTATTTTAGGTTTACTTTGGGGAATTGGCGGATTGACTTACGGGCTGGGTGTCAGGTACTTGGGAATGTCATTGGGTAATTCAGTAGTACTTGGATTCTGCGCTGCTTTTGGAGCAATAGTTCCTTCGGTTTACTATTCTGTTTTCCCATCTCCGGGTAAAGTTTCTTTTACCGATATGATGGCGCATCCCGGTGGACAACTCGTATTGCTGGGCGTTTTGGTTTGTCTTATTGGTATTGCCATTTCGGGTAAAGCCGGAATGATGAAAGAAAAAGAACTTACCAAAGAACAACAGAAAGCCAGTGTGGCTGAATTCAGCTTAGTAAAAGGGTTGATAATTGCTGTAATTTCGGGGATTTTGAGTGCATTCTTTAATTATGGACTCGAGGCAGGTAAACCAATGGCTGCAGTAGCCAACGAAGCATGGAAAGCATTGAATCCAGGTCAGGGTGAGTTTCTTTATCAGAACAATGTAACTTATGTAGTGTTACTTTGGGGAGGTCTTACCACGAACTTTATATGGACAACCATTTTAAGTTTGAAAAATAAATCCTATCGTAATTTTACCGATAAAAAAACTCCCATTGCCAAAAACCTTATGTTTTCGGCTATGGCTGGAACAATCTGGTTTTTACAATTCTTTTTCTACGGGATGGGGGAAAGCAAACTTGGTAACGGTGCTAGTTCATGGATTTTACATATGTCAACCATCATTCTTACTGCCAATATGTGGGGAATATATCAAAAAGAGTGGAAAGGAGTGACACCAAAAACAAAATGGACGATTACAACAGGGATTGCAGTTATAATTTTTGCTGTAATAATAGTTGGTATTGGGAATTCGATGTAATCATTTAAAATTCTCCTTAAGTTTACAAAATCTAAAGTAGTTTTGAAAATTAAAAAAATAAATTGAAATAGAACAAGCAGAAGAACTCATAACCCGATTTCTTCTGCTTTTTCCCATAAAATAAAATAAATCATGGCTGTAGTTGTAATTTTGCCAAAACAAGGGCAATCGGTTGAAAGTTGTATCATTACTGAAATCCAAAAGAAAAAAGGAGAAGCAGTAAAAAAGGGAGATGTCTTGTTTTCTTACGAAACAGACAAAGCTTCGTTTGAAGAAGTATCACCTGTTGATGGAATTGTCCTCGAATGTTTTTATAACGATGGCGATGAAGTGCCGGTATTATTGGATATGATGGTTATTGGACAACCCGGCGACGATTATGCAGGATTGCTTCAAGGCGGAAGTTCAGTTACTTTACAGAGTCAGGATTTGGAAGTCAAGAGTCAGGAGTCAGAAAATAAAAAAGAAGAAACTTCTCCTGCAGCAGTAGCTCCAACTCAAAACTCTCCCGATAACTATCGGGACAAAACTCAGAACTCTTCTTTCATTTCCCCCCGTGCCAAAAATCTGGCAGCAAAAGAAGCTTTAGTTGCAAGTGAATTAGTAGGTTCAGGACCAAAAGGTCGTGTAATTGAAAAAGATGTACAAGCAGTGTTGGAGAACCGTCCCAAAATGACGTCTTTAGCGAAGAAAATTGCTGCCGAAGAAGGAGTTCAACCACAAGGTGCCGGTAGCGGACTGGCGGGAACTGCTAAAGCAGCAGATTTGATTACACCGGTTAATGCAGTTTATGGTGTTGACTATGAAGATAAAAAGTTGTCGAATATGCGAAAACTAATTGCTAAAGCAATGCATTCTTCGCTCCAAAATTCGGCACAATTGACTCACCATTTAGGTGCTGATGCCCGCCGCATGTTGGAGCTTCGCAAGAAAATAAAAAATGCTATGGATGTCGGTACACTCACAACCAATGTTACGATAAATGATATGGTTTGTTTTGCCGTCATCAAAGCGTTAAAGAAATTCCCCAATGTAAATTCTCATTTTCTAGGCGAATCCATTCGATTATTCAATAAAGTACATTTGGCTCTGGCTGTTGATACCGATCGCGGTTTAATGGTGCCTGTTGTGCGTAATGCAGATGATTTGTCAATTATTGGCTTAGCAAATCAGTTTAAAGAAATTGCAAATGGTTGCCGTAAAGGAGGCATTGCTCCTGAATTACTGGCAGCCGAAGCGGCAACATTTACGGTTTCCAATCTTGGAAATTATGGTGTGGAAATGTTTACACCGGTTATTAATTTACCGCAATCTGCAATTTTAGGTGTGAATACCATTGTTCCACGTCCGAAAGATTTAGGTGATGGCGTTTATGCTTTTGTTCCCTATATTGGTTTGAGTTTGACTTATGACCACCGTGCGTTGGACGGCGGTGAAGCAACGCGCTTTTTGAAACAAATTGCAGTGGAGATTGAAACATTGGAACTGGATATTTTTTAGAAGTAAGAAGTAAGGGTCAATAAGTAAGAAGTTTGTTATTATAGTAATAATTATTGTAAATTTGAGCCTTCTAATTCTTCAATAGTAAATCTTTAAATAGTAAATTAAATTATGTTCGACTTAATTATAATAGGCGGTGGTCCGGCCGGATATGTTGCTGCTGAACGTGCAGGACACAAAGGACTTTCAGTTATTCTGTTTGAAAAGAAAGCCATGGGTGGTGTTTGCCTCAACGAAGGTTGTATCCCTACCAAAACCATGCTTTACAGTGCTAAAACGTATGAAAATGCTTTGCATGGTGATAAATACGGCGTTTTCGGTGACAATATCCGTTTTGATTACGGCAAAATTGTTGCACGTAAAAACAAAGTTGTTCGCAAACTGGTTGCCGGTGTGGAAGGGAAAATGAAATTGCACCATGTGACTGTTGTCAAAGGTGAAGCCCTGATTCAGGGACGCAGCCCGAAAGGCGTTGAAGTTACCTGCGAAGGTGAAACTTATTTGGGTACTAATTTGCTGATTTGTACAGGTTCAGAAGCTTTTGTTCCACCTATTCCTGGATTGGCAGAAGCAGGTGATATTATTCTGACTAACCGCGAAATTCTTGATTTGAAAGAACAACCTGCATCATTGGTTATCATTGGCGGTGGTGTTATCGGGATGGAATTTGCCAGTCTTTATAATAGTCTTGGCAGCAAAGTAACAGTTGTGGAAATGCTTCCAGAAATTTTGGGCGGTCTCGATTTCGAAATTTCGGCCATGCTTCGCGATATCTACGGTAAGAAAGGTATAGAATTCCATTTACTTGCCAAAGTGGTGAAAGTAGATGGAAACAAAGTCATTTTCGAAAAAGACGGAAAAACCGAATCCGTTGAAGGTGATAAGATATTAGTCAGCGTTGGTCGACGTCCAATAACCAAAGGTTTCGGTTTGGAAAATCTGAGCGTGGAATTATTCAAAGGTGGAATCAAAACCGACGAAAAAATGCGTACCAATGTACCGAACGTTTTTGCTGCAGGCGATGTAACCGGATTCTCTTTATTGGCACACACAGCCAGTCGCGAAGGCGAAGTGGTAGTGAATAACCTCACAGGTCGTGCAGATATTATGCGATATAATGCCATTCCCGGTGTAGTATATACCAATCCCGAAGTTGCCGGCGTTGGCGAAACCGAAGAATCAGCCAAAGCAAAAGGAATTGCCTACAAAGTGGCGAAATTGCCAATGGCTTATGCAGGACGGTTTGTTGCCGAAAATGAAGGTGGAAGCGGACTTTGCAAAGTCCTGATCGGAGAAAAATATGGTGAAGTAATCGGCGTTCACATGTTGGGAAATCCTTCCAGCGAAATTATTTACGGAGCATGCATGGCGATTGAGCAAGAAATGACTTTGGCTGAAATGCAGGAAGTCGTTTTCCCACATCCAACCGTAAGTGAGATATTTAAAGAAGTTATTTTCTCCTTTTAAATGAAGCAACACCAAACCCCTAAAGGGACTTAAAGACCAAGTTTCTTAAAGGAAATTGGGGTTGTCAATTATTAATAAACAAATCAAAATAAATTACTCTTATTCCCTTTTAGGGGTTAGGGGTTATCAATACTAACCACTCTTACCCCCCTTTAGGGGTTGGGGGTCATCTTTAAATTTTTATAAAATGCCTAAAGTACAGTACATTGATCCGGTCGATATGCGGAAACCGGGTTTCGTGGAATTTCAACCGATTCCTGTAAATCAATATCAAAAAACAGTTAAAGACGAAAAAGGAAACTTTTCCAACGAAGAATTCAAAGCCATTTATCACGATTTGGTCTTGATTCGTGAGTTTGAAACCATGATCAACCTCATCAAAACAGTTGGTGCTTATAACGGTACGTCCTACAATCACCCCGGTCCTGCTCACTTGTCTATCGGACAGGAATCTTCGGCAGTAGGTATGGCCTGGACATTGACAGTAGATGACTTTATTTTTGGAAGTCACCGCAGCCATGGTGAAATTCTGGCTAAAGGTATGTCTGCCATCCACCAGTCTGACGATAAGTATTTATTGGAAGTAATGGAAACTTTCTTTGATGGAATTGTTTTGAATGTCGTAAAAAAGGACTTCAAAGGCACAACCAAGGATTTGGCACGTCGCTTTTTGGTATATGGTACCCTGGCCGAAATCTTTGCACGCGAAACAGGATTTAACCGTGGTTTAGGTGGTTCTATGCATGCATTCTTTACTCCGTTTGGTGTTTATCCTAATAACGCCATCGTTGGTGGTTCGGGCGATATTGCAGTTGGAGCAGCTTTGTACAAAAAAGTAAATCGCAAAAAAGGTATGGTGATTGCCAATATCGGTGATGCCTCTATGGCTTGCGGTCCGGTTTGGGAAGGCCTGAACTTTGCTGCCATGGATCAGTTCAAACAACTTTGGGAAGGTGATATGAACGGTGGTTTGCCGGTGATTATCAATATTATGAATAACCAGTATGGAATGGGCGGACAAACCTGTGGCGAAACCATGGGAAATGATATTGCTGCCCGTATTGGTGCCGGTATTAATCCGGAACAAATGCATGCTGAACGTGTGGATGGTTACAATCCATTGGCAGTGATTGATGCATACAAACGCAAACGCAAAGTGATTGAAGAGAAAAACGGTCCGGTATTGTTGGACGTTTTGACCTATCGATATAGTGGACACTCGCCTTCAGATGCATCATCGTATCGTACCAAAGAAGAAGTAGAAGCATGGGAAGAACAAGATTGTATTGCCTCGTTTGGTAAACAATTAATTGATGCCAAAGAAGCTACACAAGCCGATTTAGATGCAACCTGGACCGATGTGAAAGCCTTGGTATATGAAATGTTCCTCAAATCGATTGACGATGAACTTTCTCCACGCATGAAAAATGCACAAATCATTGGTGACATGATGTTCTCTAATGGTTCGGTTGATTCCATGTCAACTGCAAAACCCGATGTTTTGATGCCATTGGCTGATAATTCACGGGTGAAAAAGATTGCTGCCAAAGAACGTTTTGCTTTCGATGCGGATGGTAAACCTTTCAGCAAAATGAAACAATTTCAATTGCGCGATGGTATTTTCGAAGCCATGATGCACCGTTTCTATCAGGATGCGTCCTTGATTGCCTATGGTGAAGAAAACCGCGATTGGGGTGGCGCATTTGCCGTTTATGGTGGAATGACCGAAGCACTTCCTTTCCACCGTTTATTCAACTCGCCTATTGCCGAAGCTTCTATCGTGGGTACTGCCATTGGTTATGCCATGTGTGGTGGTCGCGTGGTTCCTGAAATTATGTATTGCGACTTTTTGGGTCGTTGCGGTGATGAAGTTTTCAACCAGATGCCTAAATGGCAGGCCATGAGCGGAAATGTTTTGAAAATGCCTATCACGTTGCGTGTTTCGGTAGGTTCAAAATATGGTGCACAACACTCGCAGGACTGGACTTCACTGGTTACTCAGATTCCGGGTATCAAAGTTTGTTTCCCTGTAACGCCTTACGATGCCAAAGGGTTGATGAACTCTGCTTTGCAGGGAACCGATCCCGTTATTTTCTTCGAAAGTCAACGTATTTACGAAATCGGTGAGCAATTTCACAAAGGTGGAGTTCCCGAAGGTTATTACGAAATTCCATTTGGCGAACCTGATGTGAAAAAAGAAGGGAATAATATTACTTTCCTCACCATGGGTCACACGCTTTATCCTGCATTGCAGGCTGCCAAAGAACTGGAAGAAAAATATGGTTTGTCGGCTGAAGTTATCGATGCACGTTCGTTGGTTCCTTTCAACTACGAACAAGTAATAGCTTCGGTGAAAAAAACCGGAAAAATAATTGTGGCCAGTGATGCCTGTACACGTGGTTCATTCCTGAACGATCTGGCAGCCAATATCGGTCAGCTTTGCTTCGATTATCTCGATGCTCCGGTTTGTGTATTGGGCTCGCGCAACTGGATTACACCGGCTTATGAACTCGAAGATTCTTTCTTCCCTCAACCAAGCTGGTTCCTCGATATGATCAACGAACGCATTCAACCTTTGGCAGGTTACGTTTCGGGTCAAAACTTTACAGATGCCGAGTTTATCCGCAGATCGAAATTAGGAGTATAATTTTTTTGTAAATAAGGCGTGGAGTTGCTCTGCGCCTTCATTCGTATTTAATTTGATTGTATTTTGATTGCAATTACTGCAAATATCATACTATGTTCATTTTTTTTACTGGTTTGATTTTAGGTCATTGTTAAAGTTTTATTTTTACATTCAGTTATGAATGTATTGATTGTACTGAAAAAATATAAGAGATTCAAAATAACCCTTATAATTAAGTGAATTAAATTTTAAATCAAATAATTAAAAATATTTATGAAAAATGGATCTTTAAATTTTAATAATGCAAGCATAGAAAAAATATATCATTTATTAGGAAAACTAAGAAGTGGCAGTAATTACTATTATGTAGATTTTGATGATTCAAACGTGGAAATATTTATCACTGACCATTCTTATAAAGGAGGAAGATATTATTTTAAACCTGATTATATAACAGGAAATATTAAAACAATTACAATCGATACAAAGTATGAAGATTATTTTATAGATATGATTAGTGAAAACAATTATTTTTACAATATAAAAATAAAATCTATTTGTCATACTTCAACCAATTCTTTTCCAGTATTTCTTGTATTGGAAGTTGATAATAATTAAAAAAGATAATCCTCCGTTAATATTGGTTATTATAATTTACCACACTAATTGTGCAGGTTGTGATATTCTTATATGAAAAATTTTGATTTTAATATTAAAACTATAAATAATGAGTTCCTACTTTCAAGATATAGATTTCCATGTCATAAAGCAAATCCAACTTTCAAAGAGTAGATTACTAATTGCTGTTGCTTGGTTTACAAATTCAAAAATAGGGGATGAAATATTAAAAAAAATAGGATTAGATATCGAAATTATTGTAGATGATAATATAATCAATAGAAATTGTGATAATCTTTTGAGACTTCAATCCAGAAATTTAGATTTGACGTTTGTAAAAGACCTAACTAAAAATTATTATTTAATGCATAACAAGTTTTGTGTGATTGATAATAAAATTGTAGTTACAGGCTCTTATAATTGGACAAATAATGCTAACTCAAACGATGAGAATATTACAATTATAAATGATGCAAAAAATGCGGCATTATATTCACAAGAGTTTCGTAGAATTAAAACAATTGTTTTCCCAAATGACAGCGTTTTAATTACAAATCAAGAATCAGATGAGCTAACTGAGTTAATATATAATGAGCTATTATCTATATTAAAATGCAATATTCGCAAACTAGAAAGTGGTATGTTTTTAAACTGGACAGATGAAAAGATTAAAAACAAAATAAGGGTTGTTGATGAAAGATTACACAACGCTTTAATCAATAGAATTGGTAGCTTTGGGTTGTATAATAATTTGATAAAAAAGTATGGTTTCAAATTCAATTCATTAGCAACCGAAAATGAAAAAATTGAGGCAAGAGATAATTTTAAAAATCAAGGATTAGATGAGACGGAAATCAATATACACAGAGAATTTCAATTTTTTAAACTTAAAGCAATAAACAATCTTCTAAATAATTATGTGAAAATAATGAATGAAAAAGAACCTACAAAAATAGATAGATTATTGAATGTTTTTGATTTTATTTCTAAAGAAAAAAATGCTATTGCAAATGACATTCAAATTAAGATTATCTAAAATCTCTGTTGAGCATATTGTTTGACCTTTGTCTAGCTATGTCAAAGCTAAAAGGAAAGCTCCAGCTTTCCATATTATATTTTTATAAGAAATGAATTGTACGCAAAAATCGTACAACTGAAAGTAACCGTCTACAATTTGTCGACACTTGAAAAAGTCTTAATCTTATATGGAAAATAACACAAGCATTAAATTATTTGAATCGAAAAAGATTCGCACCCATTGGGATGAAACGGAGGAGAAATGGTACTTCTCTGTAATTGATATTGTAGAGGTATTAGCTGATAATGAACGTCCTCGTAAGTATTGGAGCGATTTGAAATCAAAACTGAAAAAAGAAGGAAGTGAACTGTCCGAAAAAATCGGACAGTTGAAAATGTCAGCAGAGGATGGTAAATCTCGTCTCACAGATGTTGCAGATACCGAACAACTTCTTCGAATCATTCAATCCATTCCTTCGCCCAAAGCTGAGCCATTCAAGCAGTGGTTGGCAAAAGTAGGTTACGAGCGAATGCAGGAATTGCAAGATCCTGCACAAAGTTTAGACCGAGCGCGTGAGAACTGGCAGAAATTGGGACGAAGCGAAAAATGGATCCAGCAACGCATGACGGGACAAGAAACCCGCAATAAACTAACTGATTACTGGAAAGATGCCGGAATAAAAGAACAGGATGAATTTGCATTGTTGACCAATATCATTCATCAGGAATGGACGGACTTAACAGTGAAACAACATAAAGAATTGAAAGGATTGAAAACTCAGAATCTGCGTGACCACATGAGCGAAGCAGAATTGATTTTTACAGCATTAGCAGAACTTTCAACACGTCAAATAGCCGAAACCGATGAGGCCAAAGGATTGCGCGAAAATGCCAAGGCAAGCAAAAAAGGCGGAGCAGTAGCTAAAAATGCCCGCAAAGAACTGGAATCAAAAACTGGCAAAAATGTGGTAACCGGTGAAAACTTTTTACCACCAACAAAAGAAAAAAAGAAGCTAAAATAATAATATAAACTAATTAAATGTACCCTCGCAAAGTCCCCCTCTCCTCAAGGAGAGGGGGCAGGGGGTGAGGTATCATGAAAAAAGTAAACGCACATCTACACACACCCTATTCATTCAGTGCATTTAAAGATGTAGCTGAAGCACTCGATATGGCCGTTGCCGAAGGGGTAAAAGTGTTAGGAATAAATGATTTTTACACCACTGCCGGTTATGAAGCCTGGGCGGTTGGTTGCAAGGAACGCGGCTTGTATCCGTTGTTCAATATCGAGTTTATCAGTCTGAACGAAGCCGACCAAAAAGCATGCTTACGAGTAAATGATCCGGGAAATCCCGGTCGCACGTATTTGAGCGGCAAAGGCTTATCATTTCCATTCAAACTTGCTGAACCTTTTGCTACGCAATTGGCAGACGTGAGCAACGAAGCCAATGCGCAAGTGGAAGCTATGTGTGGCAAGGTGAATGAAATTTTGGCTGCCAATAATGCCGGCTTCACTTTGGACTTTGAATGGATTAAAAATGAGCTGACCAAAGGTTCAATCCGCGAACGCCATTTAGCCAAAGCATTGCGCCTGAAAGTGTACGAAGCTTGCGGAAACGACGAAGCAAAAATCCAGGAACTTTTCAGAAAATTATTTGCCGGAAAAGACCTGAAATCGTCGATTACTGACATAGCCGGAGTGGAAAACGAAATACGTGGAAATCTTCTCAAAGCGGGAGGCGGAGCCTTTGTTCCCGAAGATCCGAAAGCATTTTTGCCTATGCAAACCGTTTGCGATATTATCGTGGCGGGCGGCGGCATACCAACTTATCCGTTTTTGGCGGACGATGTCAAAGGGGGTTATACCGATTTTGAAGGTGACCTGGAGAAAGTTGCAAAACAACTGACTGAACGCGGTTTTCATTCGGTAGAATTTATCACTACCAGAAATAGCGTTGAATTGCTGGAGAAATACGCCGGTTATTTGCACGATCAGGGTTTTGTGGTGACTTTCGGCAGCGAACACAACACACCAGCCATGGAACCCATCGAACTTTTTGCACGTAACAACACACCGCTTACTGATAGATTGATGCAAATCAACTACGAAGGTGTTTGCGTGGTAGCTGCCCATCAACATTTGGTAGCACAAGGATTGAGAGGCTATGTAGATGCCGGCGGACAAGCTGACAGAAGCAAACGGGCGGAGTTTATAAAGCTGGGTTCGCAATTGATTGAAAGTATTTAAACCGCCCCTAAATCCCCTAAAGGGGACTTTTACGTTGTGCGGACAAAGAAGTTTAGATAAATAAAGAGAACTCAAAATACAATTGCCACAAACTAAGAGACGATAGTAACTTAGTTCCCCTTTAGGGGTTAGGGGCGGTTCAACGAAAGTTATGAAAGAAATACAAGATTTAATCGAAATATCCCAATTTTACGGACGCGACAGTCGTTTCGTGATTGCAGGCGGAGGAAATACTTCGTACAAAAACGAGGAAAAACTCTGGGTAAAAGCCAGCGGTTCGTCGTTGGCAACCATTACCGAAGAGGGTTTTGCCGTGTTGGACAGAACCAAACTGAATGTGCTTTCCGAAAGGATTTACAGCCACAATTCAGCCGAGCGTGAAGAACAGGTAAAAAACGATCTGGCAGCAGCAACCATCAGCAAAGGCAAACGTCCCTCGGTGGAGACATCCATGCACAATGCCATCGAATTTTCTTATATTGTGCATTTACACCCTACAGCCGTAAACGGTTTGATGTGCGCGCAAAATGCCGAAAGTGATCTGAAAAAGTTGTTTGGTGCGAATGCATTATTTATTGAATACACCGATCCGGGTTATGTACTATTTAAAAAAGTGGAAGACTCCATTATCGCTTTTCGTGCTCAGGACGGTGCCGAACCTGCTGTTATCTGGTTACAAAACCACGGTATTTTTGTTGGTGCCAATTCTATTGAAGAAATTAAAGTACTTTATACTAAGATTCTAGCAACTCTTAGTGAGGGCGTGACTCAAAGTAACACCCTCACTATACCAACAGGCGAAAGAGCAACTTGCAGCTGCACCGAACAAATCGTTCCGGGAATCCGCATGATGCTTTCAACTGAAGGTTTGAAAACCTTGAAAGTACGCAAAAACGCCTTGGTAAAATACTTCTACGACAGCATTGAAAATCAGACTAAAATAGACAAACCATTTACACCTGATGCGATTGTATATTGCAAATCAAACTATATCTTCCTGAACGACGAAGAACCTGAAGCAGTTTTATCCGAAGCTGCGAAAGTGATTCCTGCGTTTACTTCGAAATTTGGTTATCAACCTAAGATTTTCCTGATAAAAGGAATTGGTTTGGTTGCAGCGGGCGATAATGCTGCACAATGTGATATTCTGTTGGATGTTTTTGAAGATGCCATGAAGATTGCTTATTTGTCCGAATCATTCGGTGGTCCTCACCCAATGACACAGTTACAAATCGACTTTATTGACAACTGGGAAGTAGAAAATTATCGTCGTAGTGTCGCAGCAGGTTCATCGGTTGGACGTGCAGAGAATAAAACCATTATCGTAACCGGAGCCGCACAGGGCTTTGGCGAAGGAATTGCCCGTTGTTTATTGTTGGAAGGAGCTAATATCGTGGTGGCCGACATGAACGAAACTGTTGGTTTGGCTACGGTTAAACGATTCAACGGTATGGTAAAAAGTAATCGCGCTATTTTTGTAAAAACAAATGTTAGCGAAATTCCAAGTATCGAAAATCTGATTCACGAAACCATTTGTAATTTCGGAGCAATCGATAGTTTTATCAGCAATGCCGGTGTATTACGTGCCGGTGGACTGGAAGATATGACGCCCGAAGATTTCGATTTTGTAACAAAAATAAACTACAACGCTTATTTCTATTGCACCAAAGTGGTTAGCAAAATCATGAAGTTGCAAACAAAATATGTCCCCGGTTATTATGCCGATATCATTCAGATTAATTCCAAATCGGGATTGCGTGGGAGTAAAGCCAACTTTGCTTATGCAGGTGGAAAATTTGGGGGCATTGGTTTAACTCAGTCTTTCGCATTGGAATTAGCACCATTCCGTATCAAAGTAAACTCTATCTGTCCCGGGAATTTTTACGACGGTCCATTGTGGAGTGACCCCGTAAACGGTCTTTTTGTTCAATACCTGAACGCAGGCAAAGTACCCGGTGCTAAAACTATAGACGACGTGAAAGCGTTTTATCTGGCACAAGTTCCTTTGCAAAAAGGATGCTCACCCGAAGATGTTACCAAAGGTGCATTGTACCTTATGGAACAATGCGGCGAAACCGGACAGGCTTTGCCGATTACCGGTGGACAGGTGATGCTCAGTTAATTAATAATTCACAATTAATAATTACGTGAAACTTGTAGCCGACGTTTACTCGTTTACTTGTTTACTCGTCAACTAAAAATATGAAAACAAAAGCAGTCCGTTTATATGGCAAAAAAGATCTTCGTTTGGAAGAATTCGAGTTGCCACAAATCAAAGACAATGAAATATTAGCCAAAGTAGTTTCCGACTCTTTGTGCATGTCGTCATACAAGGCCTCTACACAGGCAACCGATCACAAACGCATTCCGAATGATGTAGCTGAAAATCCTATTATTATCGGTCATGAGTTTGCAGGCGAACTGGTTGAAGTTGGTTCTAAATGGGCATCCCGATTTAAGGTTGGCGATAAATTTTCTATTCAACCGGCATTGAATTACGAAGATGGTCCGGTTGGAATTCTCAGCGCACCGGGTTACAGCTACCATTACATTGGTGGTGACGCCACCTACGTGATTATTCCTAAAGAAGTAATGGAAAATAATTGTCTGTTGGCTTACAAAGGCGAGGGTTATTATCCGGCTTCACTGGCCGAACCTTTATCGTGTGTGATTGGTGCCATGCATGCAAACTATCACCTCACGCCCGGAAGTTATGTGCACAAAATGGAGATTGTTGAAAATGGTAAAATGGCAATCTTAGCGGGCGTTGGACCAATGGGATTGGCAGCTATCAATTACGTTTTACGACGCGAAGACCGTCGTCCATCGCTTTGCGTGGTGACTGATATGGATCAAACCCGTCTCGATCGTGCAGCAAGTCTTTATTCACCTGCTGAAGCTGCTGCTAAAGGCATTGACCTTCGATATGTAAATACTTCTACCATGCAGAATGCTGCAGAAGAACTAAAAGCGATTTCGGGTGGCGAGGGCTTCAACGATGTGTTTGTGTTTGCACCTGTGAAACCGGTTGTTGAACAGGCGGATGCAATTCTGGCTTTCGATGGTTGTCTTAACTTTTTTGCAGGACCAAGTGATCCTAATTTCAGCGCCTCATTTAATTTTTATAATGTACATTACGGTTATACGCACGTTGCCGGAACCAGTGGCGGTAATACCGACGATATGGTGGAAGCATTGGATTTAATGTCGAAAGGACTTGATCCCGCAGGATTGGTAACACATATTGGTGGCTTGAATGCAGTTATTGAAGCAACGAATCATTTACCTGAAATTCCGGGTGGAAAGAAATTAATCTATACACATATTGAAATGCCGTTGACGCCAATTTCTGATTTTGGAAAATTAGGCGAAACAAATCCTGTTTACAAACAACTGGCAACCATTTGTGATAAAAACAAAGGGCTTTGGAGTGTAGAAGCTGAGGCGTTTCTATTAGCGAATTTTTAGGTACAACTTTTCCAAAGTTTAGAACTTTGGAAAAGTTTAATATATAAAAATAAAAAAAGATGAAACAGTTAGATGTTAACTTAATGCATCCGGTGGAACAGATCAATGTGATCATCGGGCGTATTTATCGTAGTGGAATGACCACTACATCGGGTGGAAACATCTCGATCAGGGACGATAATGGAGATATCTGGATTACGCCTTCGGGAGTCGACAAAGGTTCGTTGACTACCAAAGACATTGGTTGTGTGAAAAAGGATGGTACTATTACCGGCCCTCATAAACCATCTTCGGAATACCCTTTTCATAAAGCAATTTATGAAGCCCGTCCGGAATTGACAGCTATTATTCACGCTCATCCACCCGGATTGGTGGCGTTTAGTATTGCCCGTCAGGTACCGAATACGAATATAGTTCCTCAAGCACGTTTAATCTGTGGTGAAATTGGATATGCACCTTATGGTTGTCCCGGAAGCGAAGAGTTGGGAGTGAAGATTGCCAATGAATTCAAAAACCGCAAGTTCAAAGCGGTGATAATGGAAAATCATGGAGTGGTATTAGGTGGAACGGACATGATGGATGCTTATCAACGTTTCGAAACGCTGGAATTTTGCTGCCGTACCATTGTGAATGCAGGTAAACTGGGAACTGTAAATTCATTGACGGATAAACAAATTGCAACTTACCAAACTCATTTTCCCAAAAATATTGCCCATTTTATGGATGTGAATTATCCATCGGATGAGCGTGCTTTGCGTTCGGACATGGTGAAAATTATTCGTCGTGCTTGTGATCAAGGATTGATGATTTCTACTTATGGAACTGTTTCGGTTCGTTGGCGCGAAAATGATTTCCTGATAACACCACGCGATGTAGCCCGTTGGGATATTACCGAAAGTGATATTGTACAAATCAAAAACGGTATGGCCGAAGCAGGTAAAGTGCCAAGTCGTTCGGTGGCATTACACCAACGCATTTACCAGTTGAATCCGCATATTAATTCCATTATTACCACTCAGCCTACAAATTTGATGGCTCATGCGGTAAGTGGAACTAAATTCGATGTACGCACCATTCCCGAAAGCTGGATATTCCTACAAGATGTACCCTCTATTCCATTTGGAACATTATACAGTGAAGTAGATAATCTGGCGAAAATGTTCAATACCAATCGCGTTATTTTGGTTGAAAACGATTGTGTTTTTGTTACCGGCGATAAGTTGTTGAATACTTTCGATTACCTGGAAGTTGCAGAATTTTCAGCTAATTCATTGGTAATGGCATCGTCAATCGGACCACTTTGTCCAATGGGCGATAAGGAAATAGATGAATTACGGGTGGCGTTTAATGTGAAATAAACTCCCAATCCGCCAGATGGCGGAGACTCTTAAATACAACGTCCGGTTGAATGGTTCAATCGGACGTTTTCTTTATCTTTGTGCCTTTGAGCCAGGAACCAAGACGCAAAAACCAATAAACCTAAATAACTAATTAACCAATCAACCAATGATAATTATCCAATCCACCTCCCATTCACCTACCTTCAATCTGGCTACCGAAGAATTTCTATTCTCCGAACGTCAGGATGAAATTCTATTTTTGTATGTGAATGAACCCTCGGTGATTATTGGTTCCAATCAAGCCATTCTAAATGAAGTTGATTTTGATTTTTGCAGCGAAAATAACATTCAGGTGGTTCGCCGTTTATCGGGTGGTGGTGCGGTATATCACGATAACGGAAATATTAATTATTGCTTTATAAAAAACAAAATACCGGGTGGATTTCCCTTGGGAGGAGAGTTTCTGCAGCCAATCGTTCAGGTTCTGAGTGATTTACTAATTGATGTTCAAATAGGGAAACGAAAAGATCTTTGGTTGCCGGGTAGACATAAAATATCTGGAACGGCTTCGCATATAAGCAAAACCCGTGAACTACATCATGGTACTTTATTATATGATACTGAACTGGAAAAACTTCAAAAAGCCCTTACTCCAAAACCGATTACTACTAAAACAAAAGCCATTGCTTCAGTTCCCAGTACGGTCAAAAATATTCGTTCTTATTTCGAAGAGCAATGTCAGTTTACACTTTCAACGGAGGATTTTTTTCAATTAATTACCAGAAAGTTACTCGATTTATATACTTTAGATACCATTTCATTTTTATCAAAAGATGATATATTGCAAATTCAGCAATTGCAATATAGTAAATATGAGTCCGATGAATGGACGAATAAAAAATAGCTGATTACTATTTCTGTAATTTCATTACAGAAAATATCCTTATTATATTTCTTCTGATTGTTATTATACACCAACAAGACCGATTCAATTCTTCAGATTGAATCGGTCTTGTTGGTGTATAAGTTTTTCATATATGGCATCTCTATGATTGATCACCAATAAAGAAACTATAATTGTGAAAATGTATTTCGAGCACATAAATATCTTTCATTTTCTCTTTTTATACGGGTTTTTAATTATAAAAAGAATATAATTCTATCCAAATTCTATGAATTAGAAACAAATCAACCTAATTGTTGTTAAAATAACTTTGTCGGTAAAATTTTTATGATTATCATTAAACAGTTTTTCTAATTTAAAATGAAAGTACATGAAAAAAATGGAAGGGGAAGTTTATCACCCATCACAAACGGTAATAGATTATGCAAATATTAAAGAGTTTGAGAAAACATACGAAGATTCAATTGACGGTCCCGAACAGTTTTGGGCAGAACAGGCAGAAAAACTTGTTTGGCAACAAAAATGGGACAAAGTATTCGATGATTCCAATCCTCCATTTTATAAATGGTTTACGGGAGGTAAAACAAATATTATCTGCAATGCCATTGATAGACATCTTGAAACCGCTAACCGGAATAAGTTAGCCATCATCTGGGAAGGCGAACCCGGTGATGTTCGATCGTTTTCGTATCATGCGCTCAATCGTGAAGTTTGCGAATTTGCAAACATTTTAAAAGCCATGGGAGTAAAAAAAGGAGATATTGTTACCATTTATTTGCCACAAATTCCCGAACAGGTTTTTGCTATGCTTGCCTGTGCTAAAATTGGTGCGGCACATAGTGTTGTTTATGGTGGTTTTAGTCACGAGGCACTTGCCGAAAGAATTATTGATGCCGATAGTAGGGTGGTCATTACAGCGGACGGAGGATTCAGAAGGGGTAAGTCTAATAATCTGAAAGAAATAGTAAATAAAGCACTTGAACAAACACCTTCAGTTGAAGTTTGCATTACCATTAAGCGAACCTGTGTGGACGTTTATATGGAAAATGACCGCGATTATTGGTTTCACGAATTAAAAGGATTGCCAATAGCATCACCAAAATGCGAAACAGAAGTGATGGATGCCGAAGATATGTTGTTTATTTTATATACTTCAGGATCGACAGGTAAGCCAAAAGGTTTGGTGCATACACACGGAGGCTATAGTGTATTTACTGCCACAACGCATAGAATGGTTTTCGATATTAAACCTGAAGACAGATGGTGGTGTGCTGCCGATCCGGGCTGGATTACCGGCCATTCTTATATTGTTTATGCGCCTCTGATTAATGGTTCCACCATGTTTCTGTATGAAGGTGCACCGAATCATCCTTACCCAAATCGTTGGTGGCGCATGGTTGAGAAATATGGTATTAGTGTTTTATATACTTCACCAACTGCTATCAGAGGTTTAATGCGCTACGGTGAATCATGGCCAAATAAACACGACTTATCCAGTTTGCGATTGTTAGGTTCGGTGGGCGAACCTATTAATCCTGAAGCATGGAAATGGTATCATAAAGTGATTGGTAAAGAATTATGTCCCATTATGGATACCTGGTGGCAAACTGAAACCGGAGGATTTATGATTTGTCCTTTACCCATTACCCCACTCAAACCGGGATCGGCTACAAATCCTTTTTTTGGTATTGATGCAGATGTGGTAAATGATGCAGGAGAGAAAGTGAAAGTGGGAGAAGAAGGCAATCTTATAATAAAAAAACCATGGCCAGGAATGGCAAGAACTATTCTTAAAGATCCCGAAAGATTTATTGAAACCTATTGGAAGAAATATGCAAAACAAGGCTGGTATCATCCCGGCGATGCGGCACGAATTGATGCCGACGGCTATTACTGGATTATCGGACGGACCGATGATGTTATTAAAGTAAGTGGATATCGTTTAGGTTCAGCAGAAATTGAGAGTGCCCTGATTATGCACAGAGCAGTAGCAGAATCTGCTGCAATTGCCCTGCCTCATGCTTTGAAAGGAAATGGAATTCATTGTTATGTAGTTCTTCGTAAGGGTTATGATCCAACGCCGGCGCTTGAAAAAGAATTGCGCGAACACGTTGCTGAAACGATGGGACCAATAGCCCGACCGGAAGAAGTCCTTTTTGTGGATACGCTACCCAAAACCAGAAGTGGTAAAATCATGCGGCGTGTTCTAAAAGCCCAGGCTTTGGGACAGGATGTTGGTGATTTAAGTACCCTGGATGAATAGATTCTTTTGAGAATTGATAATAAATTCACTCCGAATATCAATCACTCGATTAAGCAATTATAAAAATGCAGCAAACCTAAGTTTGCTGCATTTTTGAACATTGTGTTAATAAAGTAATTGAATCAATAATCTTTTTAGTTTTAATGCAATAATTATTTTAATTAAGTTCTGAGTTTTAGTTCGCAAATAACATATCAAGTTTTTGTTTTACAGCAGGTAAATCATTTGAAGCACACTGTGTGCCAGAGAATACTATCTTTTGGTTTTTGTCAATTATTATAATACGATTGTAAGTAGTTTTGTAGTTAGTAGCTACATTTCCGGCATCAAGTAAGAGTGGAAATGATAGTCCGGTTGATTTTTGAAATGCTTGCACCAAATCAGGGCTACCATTCCAGTAATCGAGTCCCAAAACTACATAATCGGTACGATTGGCATAATTACCAATGATCATCCGTTCTATTTCAGGAGCTGCGGCTTTACAAAATGGACAATCGTTTCCGAAAAAAAACAACACAACTACCTTGTTATTATAATTTAATAGATTAACCTGATTACCAACGGATGAAGTGAGCGTGAAAGTCGGTGCTTTTGATCCTACAATTCCTGCCAAATCATTATTGTCTACCTGGCATGCGCTAAACAGCAGGAGTAAAAAAAAGGAGAAGGTCAATTTCTTCAGGATAGACGATAGCCCATATTGAATAGTGGCTTTGTATTGTTCCATATTTTCCCCTTCCGGCAGAATTTGTATACCCGCCTTTTTGTATTATTTGATTTTTTACCTGTAAAAAAGATTCTTTTAAACTACGATACAAATATAAGTATAAAACTGTAAAGCATTAAAAATTAGTGCTCTGTAGTATTTTGTTTTATCCCTGTCGCAATAATTATAAAGATTAAATATCTTCTTTGTCTACTTATAAGTATATTTACTCAACAATAACCACGGAAAATGTCATAGATAGAATTTAACAGTTTGATTATCAAGATTGTTAATTATATTTGAACTTATTTAATTTAATTGATGAGTATTTCCCGCATGTAAAAAATACTATTTACTTTAAATTATTATATTTTAAAACCTGAAAATAGCTATAAGTATTTAGTTATATTAATTATATGTGAGATTGTGTTATGTATTATTATCTTAAAATTATCTGTTTTGGAGATGAAAGATAAAGATTTGGTTATTAAATGAGAATAATTCCTAACCAGATCGTAGGAAATACTACAGAAATCACTAATTATCAGTAGCAAATAAGTCCTTTTACAAGGAAAGCCTGCCTTAAATAGGCAAGCTTTCCATATTACTACAATTTTAAACTCAGAGTCATGAGATTGTAACCGGACTGTTTTTTTTAAATAGATTATTCCATTTTCAAAATCTTTTTTGTGTAAATTTTGTCTCCTGTATATATCCTTACAAGATAGATTCCATTGGGTGAATTTGTAAGGTTTATTTCATTAGATATTGTTGTTGTAGGATAAACTTTAGCTCCGGTTACATTGTAAATGTCGAAACTAAAAACATCCAAAGATGCACTATGAATATAGAATTTTGCATTTGAAGGGTTTGGTGAAATGCTGATATTTAAATCATCACGAGGACTGTAAATTCCGGTATTCCTAAGTTGCGATTTGAACTTTAAATTGTCGATTTTTAATACCGAACCGACAAATGAAGTTGCTTTATTTTCCCATAATGAAGACTGAATTTGTACAATCATTGAATCAGGTACTTGCCAAACATTAAAAGGAATTTCTACATATTGATAATTAGTTGCAGCTGTCAACGCTTTTTGTTCCCACCATATATGTAATCCGTTTTTTCTGAAATCTAAACTTATTTGTGCATTATCGTTTGAAGTTGGGGAATACTTATACCAAAATGCCAGTGTGTCTATCTGTTGTGAATAAGGTTTTCCTCCCTTTGTACAACTACAGGTATTGTCATAATAGCCTGTTGTAGCATTTCCCGGTTGTGCTCTTGGAGTTCCATTTTCTTCTCCCAGATAGGTAGTAAGTTCAAGTGCGTATTGTCCTGTTTTAGCATCAGTAGTTCTGTTTATACCCTTTGAATTATTGTTTGATTCATTCCAACCGTCAAGTTCATAGGGTGATTGATTTTGTTGCCAGAATTCAAAATCGCCATTCATTGCTAATGGTTGATTTGTCACACCGGTAAACGAAACACTATCTATTTTCAAAACACTCCCGGGTACTCCGTTTTCATTTTTCATATAATCGCTGGAAACTACTCCAAATACTACCGAATCGGGTGTTTCAGTCAGAGCCGGAATTAATGCCATGTTGAACAAAGTGTAAGTGTTTTTAATTCCTCCAATTCTGTACTGGTATGTGCCAATTGTATTTGTACCTTTTCTGAATACAAGTATAATCATTGCAGAATCGGCAGTGGCTACATTGTACTTATAATATCCACGAATTCCCGTGGGTTTTTCACTATATGGCATACCACCAGTCCACAAACTAATATTGCCGTTTTTAGCGGGTGTGTTTAGAAAATATCCCATATATGTACCGAAAGAAGCAGTTAAGGTGCTTACTTGCACTGCTGATTGTCCATGAAATGCATCTGTGGTCTTAATCACATTAAAAGATGATGATGCATCATAAAGTGCTGTTTCATTTGAAGTGAAAGGGTAATTGAGCGGATTTTCATACGTTGTTGAATTCCACTTTTCAAAGCTTCCATTTGGAATGGAATCTTGTCCATCCGCCGCGATAGTAATAGATACTAAGGTCAGCAAAAGTAGTTGTGTTTTCATATTAGTTTATTATTTGTTGTTTCTTACTCATAATACTTATTTGTATTAACCCTGAATAATTACTTGTTAAAGCGAATGTATTTTTCAGGTTTTTTTTAAGAATAATATAATTAAACTCAAATATATCATATAAGGTGGTCGACCTCGTTAATACCGTTTAATAGATTTAATAATAATGATTTATTTCACAGGATTATTTACTTTGATATATGTCTCACTTTTCTCTTTCTATATAACTTGTATGCAACAGATGGTGAGATTTTTCGCCCAATGGTTCTATCAGGAAATCCTGATAAAGAAATTGAATTTCAGGGTTTTCGTGCGATTTGCGGATAACTTTGTTGAAGTCCTCCAGATATATTGATTCGGCACGTTTTTTCCGTATTTCTGAATTAGTGGGAATTGGTTGTCCGCCACCACCTAAACAACCGCCGGGGCAAGTCATTACTTCAATAAATGCATAAGGAGAAGTTCCGTTTTCAATTTGTTCCAGTAGTATTCGGGCATTCTTTAATGTATGTGCCACGGCCACTTTAATTTTTGTTCCATTCAGGTCTATTTCAGCGTCCTTAATGCCAACCATTCCACGCACAACTTTGAAATCAATATTGGGCAAAGTCACACCGGTAAAAACTTCATAAGCAGTCCGCAATGCAGCCTCCATAACTCCTCCCGTTGCTCCAAAAATAACTGCAGCACCTGTTGATATTCCCAATGGATCGTCGAATTGTTCTTCGGGTAAATGCGTAAAATCAACACCACTTTCTTTAAACATACGTGACAGCTCACGCGTGGTAAGTACTGCATCCACATCGAAAAAATGGGTTTCGTCAGGAAGGGTTACTTTGTCTTTCCAATAATGGAAGGCGGCATCCATTCCGGGGCGTCGGGCTTCATATTTCTTAGCAGTACATGGCATTACCGATACAACCACAATATTGCGGGGATCGATGCCCGTTTTTTCGGCATAATATGTTTTGGCTACGGCACCAAACATCTGTTGGGGCGATTTGCAACTGGACAAATGTTTCAGGGAAGTGGGGAAGAAATGCTCGATAAATTTAATCCATCCCGGAGAACAGGAAGTAATCATAGGTAAAACACCACCGTTTTTGATTCGATGAATCAATTCATTTCCTTCTTCAATAATAGTTAGGTCGGCAGCAAAATTGGTATCGAACACTTTTGAGAAACCCAGCCTTCGCAGCCCAGCCACCATTTTACCTGTAACAAGGCTTCCATCTGCCATTCCCATTGCTTCGCCAATACCAACACGGATGGCAGGAGCAGTTTGCACCAGTACCACTTTTTCGGGATTTTGTAAGGCTTCCCACACTTCGTTCACAGCACTTTTCTCGGTAATTGCTCCTGTAGGGCAAACCAGTGCACATTGTCCGCAATTAGTACATGCCACTAAACCCAGACCTAAATCCATGTAGGTTGAAATTTTACTTTTCAAACCACGACCGGAGAAATCAATGGCTTTCACCGTTTGCATTTCGCTGCAGACTGCTACACAACGTCCGCATAATATACATTTCTCCGGATCGCGTACCAGGGAAAGTGAAGAATCATCAATTTTTCCATATTCTTTTCGGGTACGAACGAATCGTTTTCCCTGAATACTCAAATCGAAAGTAAGTTGTTGTAATTCGCAGTTCTGATTTCGGTCACAAATAAGACAATCCTGAGGGTGGTTAGCCATAAGTAATTCAACATTTACTTTTCGGGCTTCCATTACCCGCTGGCTATTGGTAGTTATCTTCATTCCTTCCGTCACCTGCGTAATGCACGAACGCAACAAAGATCTTGCACCCTTCACTTCAACTACACAAACTCCACAGGATGCATTGTTCGATACATCTTTCAGGTAACATAAGGATGGAACATTGATACCAATAGAATTACAGGCATCCATAATGGTAGTGCCTTCTTTCACTTGTACAGGTTGATTGTTTATTGTGATTTTCATATGGGTAAAATTAAGCCCCTAAATTCCCCGAAGAGGGAAGTAAGACGCAGTATCTTAATATTTTTTTTTTGATATTTCTGCTTGCAAATTGATAGACATAGTCTTTAAGTCCCTCTCGGCGATTTAGGGGGCTAACATCTCACGTCGCATCTCAAACACCGGTTCACTTCGTTGAGTGCTTGTTCTCCACTAAATCCGGATTCAACTTCGTGAAAATTACCTATCCGTTCTTTAACCGAAAGCTTTTCGGAAACATTTTTCGGGCTTTTTTTCGGATCAAGGGGTACCATATTATTGTATTCAAATTCTCTGAACAATAAATGGAATCGTTTTTCCTTCATTAACTCAAAATCAATAGTTTCAGCTGCTTTTTTTGCCATTCCCATTGCTTCGGCAGCAGTTGCCGGACCTGTTACAGCATCGCCACCTGCATATATTTTAGGACGTGAAGTACGGAAAGTGAATGGATCAATTATTAATCGTCCGTTTTTTGTTGTTTCTAATCCTACTTTCGCAATAAATCCGGAATCTACTTTTTCACCAACTGCCAGAATAACCGAGTCGCAAGGAATATCTTCGAATTTACCCGTAGAAACAGGTTTTCTCCTTCCCGATGCATCTATACTTCCCCCAGTCATGATTCCTATCTGCAAAGCTTTTACATGTCCTGTTTTATCGGAAATAATTTTGTGAGGTGCAGCAAGAAAATGATATTTAATCTTTTCTGCTTTTGATTCGAAAATCTCAACTTTATTTGCCGGCATATCGCATAATTCACGGCGATAAACAACAGTCACTTCTTTTCCTAAACGCCAGATGCTTCGGGCAGCATCAATGGCCACATTACCAGCACCAATAATAACTACACGTTGACCGAGTTTTGGACTTTTACCCAAAGCTAGTTCTTTTAAAACTTCTGTCCCAGTAAAAACTCCTTTAGCATCTTCTCCCGGAATGTTCAGGTCAATATCTTTCCAAGCACCGATAGCGAGAAAAACAATATCAAAGTTCTTTTCAAGCGAAGCAATAGAAATATCTTTTCCAAGACGTGTATTAAACACAAACTTTACCCCCAGCTTTTTAATAAATTCAATTTCTTTTTGTATTACCGATTTAGGTAATCTGTATTGTGGTATCCCAAAGCGGATAACACCACCTGCTTCGGGCAAAGCATCATATACTGTTACAGCATGCCCAAGTCTTATAAGATAATATGCAGCAGTAATACCTGCCGGTCCGGCACCTGCAATGGCTATTTTCCTACCTGTTGAAGGAAGTTTTTCTTTTATAAGTTTGTTATATATTTCATTTTCTTTGCCCAGTTTATATATTGTATCGGCCAAATAGCGGTGAATTTCACCCTGCGAAACCGATTCATCTATCAAATCGCGCCGGCAGCGCATTTGACAATGGAAATGACAAATACGGCCAATAGTTCCTGGAATTGGATTATCGCGTAAAGTAAGTTCAAAAGCTTCTTCTATCCGATCCTCCTTAATTAATTCAATATAACCGGGTATATTCATGTGTAATGGACAGCTATTTTCACACAAAGCCATATATAAGGATTCACAAGTTCCGGCATGGCATCGTTTTTCTTGTATATGTTCTTCGTATTCTTGTCTGAAATACTTCAACGTTGTAAGAATGGGATTTGGAGCAGTTTGTCCCAGTCCACAAATGGCGGTATCTTTAATTGTACTGCTCAATAATTCAAGTGTCGTTATATCTTCGGATGTTCCATGTCCTTTCGAAATCCTGGTAAGTATATCCAGAGCTTGTGCAAGACCTTCTCGACAAGGGGTGCATTTCCCGCATGATTCATTAGAATTGAATTCAAGGAAATATCTTGCCACATCTACCATACAATTGTCTTGATCCATTACCACCATACCACCGGAACCCATAATGGCTCCCAGACTAGCCAGAGATTCATAATCTACCGGTGTTGAGAAATGTTCAAGCGGAATGCACCCACCGGAAGGTCCACCCGTTTGCACGGCTTTCACTCGTTTAGAATCGCCTGTTCCTTCTCCAATCTGGAAAACAAACTGTTCGATGGTAGAGCCCAGTGGTAATTCTACCAAACCTGTATTTTTTACTTTTCCAACCAAAGAGAAAACTTTGGTTCCCGGACTCTTTTCTGTTCCGGTTTGGGTAAACCACTGACTTCCTTTTTCAATAATAACCGGAATATTGCACCATGTTTCTACATTGTTGATATTAGTAGGTTTTCCATATAAACCATGACTGGCAGGGTAGGGTGGTCGTGGAGTAGGCCGACCGGCTTTTCCTTCGATGGAAGCAATCAATGCTGTTTCCTCACCACAAACAAAAGCACCGGCTCCTTCAACAACTTCAAGATTAAAATTATAACCCGAACCCAAAATATTGTTACCCAACAATCCCAGATTCTTAGCTTGTTTGATGGCTATTAAAAGCCTCTTAACGGCCAGAGGATATTCAGCTCTCATGTAAACTATCCCTTCTGAAGTTCCCATTGCGAAACCACCGATAAGCATACCTTCAATAATAGAATGTGGATCACTTTCAATCTCGTTACGGTTCATATAGGCACCAGGATCACCCTCATCAGCATTACAAATAAGATACTTGATATCTGAAACAGCCTTTTGCATAATTGACCATTTTTTAGCTGTAGGATAACCGGCACCTCCGCGCCCCCTCAGCTTAGCATCACTCACTTCTTTAATAATTTCCGAAGGCTGCATCCCGGTTAATGCTTTAGAAAGGGCATGATAACCTCCTATCGCAATATAATCTAATATCGATTCAGGATTAATAAGTCCGGCATTACGTAAAACAATTTTTTTCTGACCTTTAAAAAAAGGTATTACATCCCAATGGGGAATATCTTCAAAGCCTTTGCCATATTCAATTTGAGTTGTTTGGTGATTCCATGAATCAATTTTGCAAAGCAGTTTTTTTGTATAAACAGTTTCTTTCAAAAGTGCATCAAAAATGCTGACGGCATCTTTTTCATCAACTTTACTATAAACTAATAAAGGTTTCCCGGGTTGATAGAGGGTGAGTAATGGTTCTTGTGCACAAAATCCAAAACAACCTGTCATTTTTAATTTACAGTCGAAGTTGGTTTCATCAATCAACTTTTGCAACTTGTTAAAAACAAGATCAGCACCGTTTCCTATTCCGCAAGTACCCATACCAACCATTATCATTGGTTTAGAAGGAAGAATTTCTTTCAAATTCTGCTGTTTTAATACTTCAAGTTCTTGTGGTTTCATGGTTCTTGGTATTTTAAAGAATCCCTGGCCCCAAAAGGGGATTTGGGTTACTTTTGTCTTGTTTGTTTTAATGATAATTGTTTTTGTAAAAACAGTGTTTATTAAGTTTGCCATTAGGGGCTGGGGGGTATTATCTCTTCACTTTTTTAATAATTTTCATTAGTTTCTGCGAATTGACATTGCTATAAATAATGCCATCAACAGCAACTACAGGTGACTGTGCACACTGACCAAAACAGGCCACCGTTTTAATGGTAAATAAATTATCGGGGGTAGTGTATGATGATTCAGAACCGTTCTCAAGGCTTTTTAATCCCAAAATAGGTCCTACTTCATCGAGTAAAACTTTGGAACCCTTGGTGTGACAAGCCGTTCCACGACAAACCACGATAGAATGTTTTCCTTGTGGTTTTAAATTAAAAAACGAATAAAAGGTAGCTACACTATAGACTTGAGTGAAAGGGATATTCAATTTATTTGAGACAGCCGATAAAGTCTCACCGGGTAGGAATTTCAAAGGGTTAATTTCCTGCACTTCTTCCATCGTTGAAAGTAACATGCCCGGTTTTCCTTTGTATTTCTCAATTATTTCATCAAGAATTATTTCGGAAACGATTGATGTGGTAAGCGTATTCATAAATATATTTTTTTAATAAATCAGTCATTCCTGTCCAACAAATTTCAAAAATGGAAGAGTTCAAAATGTACTGTATTTGAAGATGTTAAATACAAACATGTTTTGATACTTTAATATGACAGCAAAGTTATAAAAAAGAAACAGAAATTTCGATACTATTACAGAAATATTTCTTTAATCCGTAATATTTATTCTGAAATAAATTTATCAAAGAATTTATTCATCAGAACAAACATAAAAAAATACAAATATTTTGTCAATTACACTAAACTTATTATATTTGCATTTGTTATATTATAGTTTAGCTTTAATCCCTATTTTGTAACAATTATTAGATTTTGATCTAATCTTTAAAGCCTATGGAAAATCTTCATCCAAAACGCTATATCCTTTCTTTCTGACTTTTTCACTACCAGAAAAACAACTGGTCATATTTTTGTTTATCAAAAATGGCTTTTCAGGCTAATTGACCGCAACAGTTTCTTTCATTCTTCATTTTTAGTCAATTAGTTTACATTGGCATATAGCTCCAGTGGCTATATGTGGACTCAAAATCTGAAAAGATTTTCTACCTCACCTAACAGATTTATCTGTGTCCATTTCATTATTTTCGGATACTTTTTTGCTTCCTACTACCCGAAATTCCATAAAAACACATGCCTTATCTCAAACTAAACAAGAAAAATATGAAAACAATCTTATCTAATTTCAAGAAAAGAATTTTTATGTTCTTTTCGTTCTCCTTCATGGTTCTTTTACCAATGTTTGCGCAAACCGAGATTTCCGGTACTATTTCTAAAGACTCAGTATTAGTCTTAAGCGGAAGCCCTTATGTCATTCCTTCTTATCTGACTGTACAATCAGGATTTACGCTGACTATCCAGTCTGGTGTAACGGTAAAATTCAATAACTCTGCGAATTTGTATGTCAACGGTACATTGAACGCAACAAATGTTATTTTTACTTCTGGCAATGCATCTCCTCAACCTGGAAATTGGGGAAAAATTCAAATTGGTGACTATTGGAACACCGGTAGTATAAACCTAACAGATTGTGAAATTGCTTACGGTCAGGAGTTTTCAGTTTATAAAGGAACAGCAACCCTGATTAATACAAATGTGTCAAATTTCTTATATAATGCCATCGTTGTTGATGCAGCGGGTATTTTAAATATGACAGGTGGAGCAATCAGCACAACAAGTGCGGATGCAATGAATAACTACGATGGTGTAATGGCAAACAGTGATTCCCATATAACTTTAACGGGAGTGCACATTCAAAATTATAATTATGGAATAGCTCTGAATCATAACGCGCAGGCAAGTATTGCAGATCTGATCATTAGCTCCTGTAATTATCCTATTAGCTACAATGATGTCGCTAGTCTGAATGTTAGTGGAATGAATAATTTTAGCGGGAATAACTGGACTGCCGTAAGGATAGGATTCAATTATTTAAGCAGTGTAATGACACTTCCGGTTATCGACATTCCATATTTGTTTCCATGGTTTGAAGTTCAGGAAACAGGAAGCCTTATTATTGGTACGGGTAATATACTCAAGTTTCAGGATAATACGACTTTGAATGTAAAAGGTGCATTGGTTGCTAATGCATCTGTAGGAGAGAATATCTTTTTTACATCTTATCACGACGATAACTGGGGTGGAGATACCAATAAAGATGGAACTTCTACTGCACCTCAGTCGCAAAACTGGAATGGTATTTACTTCCAGGACCCCAGTTCGGATTCAGGTTGTTTGCTTCACCGTTGCATGATTCGATATGCAGGAGGAAGTCAAAGAGGTGGAATTTCTACTTTTAATGCTAGTCCAACCATCGATTTGTGTGATATATCAAACAATTATATCGGTGTGTATATGCAAGGTACTTCTAATCCTGTTTTAACAAATAATACCATTGGTTCAAGTCAAATGACACCATTGGCCATGTCTTTCGAAGCCAATCCGTTGATGAGTAGTAATACACTTTCATTTTCTGATAATGCATTCGATGCGATTGGTATCATAGGTGGTGAAATGTTGGCTAATGGAACTTTGAAAGTAAGAGCATTTACAGATGTTCCTAATCTCACGTATTTAATACTGGATGAAATCACTGTTCCTAGCGGTAAAACACTGACCATTAACAAGGGAATTACTATTAAATCATATTCCGGCGATTGGTATAATCACCGGATAATAGTGAATGGAGCCCTGATAGCTAATGCAACTGCTGATAGTATGATTAATTTTACATCAGCAAGAGATGACAACTACGGTTACCCAGCCGATTGTAACAAAGATGGAACCATCACTTCGCCGATTGTGAGCGACTGGGGTGGTATAATCTTTAATCCCGGTAGTAGCGGAATAATGAATTATTGTCGTGTTAAATATGCACAGATTAATTATTATTCATTTTCATCCTGCAGTGTAACAGAATCTGTTAATAATACAGCTATCGGAATTATTGATGCCAGCCCGACAATCTCCAACTGTGAGTTTAAGGATCTGCATCATGCTATTTCCTGCTATCGTTCTGCCAGCCCTACGCTGACAAACAATAGTATGGTGAATATTCTCTTTACACCCATTAATATTTCCGGACCCTCAAATCCAACCATTACGGGTATCACTTATACCAATGTAGGTTGGAATGCGCTGGGTTTAATAGGCGGAAATGTTTGTCTGAATGGAACAATCAAAAAACGTGATGTTGCCGGATTTACTAATATTACTTATGTGTTGTTGTCTGACATGACAATCAATTCCGGTACCTATGTAAATGTAGAAGCAGGTGTTGTTATTAAGGGTGTAGACCAATATCTTAGTGGATATGACTTCAATGGAAACAATATTTTTGTTGATGGTGGTTTCAAAACAGATGGTACAGCTACTCAACCGGTTATTTTCACCTCTCTTAAAGACGATAATGCTGGTAATCCGTTTGATACCAATGGCGATGGTAATGCTTCAACACCTGCAGGTGCTGATTGGGGGTCGATTAAATACCGATCGACCAGCGATGATGCCTATTGTGTGTTGAATTATACTTTTATAAAATATCCGGGTAATACAAATGAAGGTGGTGTAACTTTTGAAAATGCAGCAGGAAAACTCAAAAATTCGACTATTACCAACTCGTCGAATTATGGTGTTTATTGTAATGGGAATTCAACTCCATTGATCGACAGTGTTGCCATTAAAAATTGTAGTCTGGATCCGATTGCCATGTCATTGACAGCTAATCCGACTTTTTCTCATATAACATTTGTCTCTAATTTTAGTCAGGCTATAAAAATTATTGAAGGTACACTTTCAACAAGAGCCACTTTGGCTCCACGAACAATGGCCGGTATTGCCAATATTGCCTATGTGGTAGATAAGTTGACAATTTCGAGCAATGCTAAGTTGACAATTTTACCGGATGTAGTAGTCAAATTCAGGGGCGATAGTTGGCCATACAATACCTATATTATCGTAAATGGTAATTTGATAGCCAATGGTACAGCAACAAACAAAATCTATTTCACGTCATTTAATGATGACTCGAAAGGTGGTGATTCCAATAATAACGGGAATACCACAGCTCCGGCAAAAGGAGACTGGGGTCAACCATATTATGTACGACCGGGTGGTATTAAGTTTGTAGATAACAACATGGTTTCCGATACAGTTAATTCACTCAGGTATTGCGAAATATCTTATGCAAGCTCCGGAGTGCGGATTGAAAACTCTCATGCTACCATCGAGAACAGTGTTCTTCAGTTATGTCAATATTTCGGAGCCGTAGTAGTTGGTTCGGCTAATCCTGAATTTAAGAATTGTCAGTTCTATAATATTAATTTTTCTCCAATTGAACTGAGCATGTTTTCAACTCCGGTATTTACCAATTGCTCCGCTCTTAATGTTGGTTATATGGCTTTGACTGTTATTCAGGAAACCTATTCAAAATCGGATACTATACCAATTCGGGATTTTGGAGGCTATACCAATATCAGTTATCTTATGAAGTCACCTTGTACCATTAATTCGGGTGCAACTATTACCATTCCGGCCGGAGTTGTTTTCAAATCCACCGGTGGTATCGGTTCAGAAGATTACACATGGAATCAGGCCAATGGATTTGTTGTCAATGGGAAGTTGATTATAGAAGGAACAACAGCCAATCCTGTCGTATTTACCAATGCGTTGGATGATAGTTATGGAAATCCCGCCGATATGAATCAAAACGGAGCCGCTACACTACCATCAACTGATAAGAATGGAGACTGGATTACCTTTAATGATGTGAGTGATGATTTAAGTTCCATTAATCATGCAATATTTAAATATGGAAATAATGGAATTATCAATCAGAGTGCATCTCCGTCTTTCAAAAATCTCCGTTTCGAAAATTTGTATTGCGGTATTGATATGAATGGAGTTTCAGCCCCGAGAATTGACAGTTGTACTTTCCACAATTTGCAAAATTATCCAATGCAAATTTCGTTGGTATCATATCCTGCTTCAACTGCAGGGAATTTAATTTCGGGCAGTACATACAAAGTTATCAAAGTAAGGGATGAAATTCTGACTCAGGATATTACTCTACCGAAACGGAACTTTGGCGGTAAAAACAATATTCCATATTATTTCGAAAACTACAAAATTGGAACCAGTGCGTCATTGACCATTGATCCCGGGGTAATTTGTAAATTCAGGAAACAATGGTATTGGTGGGATGTTTGCGGAATGGAAGTTTCGAGAGGCTTAATAGCTTTAGGCGGTGCAACTCCGGATAGCACGATTGTTTTTACAAGTATATTTGATGATTTTTACGGTGGTGATTCCAATTCCGACAGTACGGCAACCACACCGGCAACTTCAGACTGGTCGGGTTTAGTTTATACTGATCAGTCACTCGATCCGTTGTGTAAGATGAAAAACTGTATCATTCGATATGCCGAACAGGGTGTTAATACTGTCAATGCAAGTCCTTCTTTCACAAATTGTCACTTTAATATTAATGATTACGGTGTTTATGCTACCGGAGCATCCAATCCTGTTTTCGCAAACTGTGATTTCAACGAAAATCTTTATTATGCGATCAAGAATGTGGATAAATCATTTGATATTATGGCTCCTAATTGTTGGTGGGGAAGTAATGCCGGACCAATTCAGACAGATGGCACTACCGATGAAAGTTTGGATCAGGAATATGTCACTACAGAGGTTAATTTTACCCCATGGAAAACAACGGGAGTTATTAATCCACTTACCGGCGATGTTAGTCTAAATGGTTTAATTCAAGCCTATGATGCTTCTCTGGTACTTAAGTATACAGTAGGTTTGTTGACGCTTTCAGCCCCTCAACAACAAGTTGCAGACGTTAGCGGAGCATCTGGTATTACAGCGTATGATGCTTCCTTAATTTTGCAATATGTAGTAGGAATGGACGCAACATTCCCTATCAATAAAGTTAAGAAATCTGCGGTTGAACTGAATGCAGTTGCTTTATCGATTGGAAATGCCAGTGTAGGCAATAGTGATGAATCTACTGTTGTTCCGCTAAGTGTTGCCAATATGGATGGAATGTTAGGTGCAGATATACGACTTCGGTTTAATCCCAAATATCTGCAGGCTACTGCTGTTGAAAACCTTTTGTCTTCCATGTTTATGGAATTTAATATTGATAATGTAAATGGTTTAATTACCATAGCAATGGCCAGATCGGTTTCATTAAACGGTACAGGAACTTTGGCTAATCTGAAATTCAATGTTGTTAGCAAAGAATCGATTGTCACAGATATAAGTGTCGAAAAATTTCTGGCTAATGAACAGGATTTCACCTTTGCAGCTATACCTGGTTCAATTACCATTATGAAAAGCGGAACAGGATTCTTCATTACGCTGGAAGACAAAGTTCAGGGAATGGCAGCACTTTACCCAAATCCGTTTAAGGATGAAGCCAGATTGGTATATCGACTCGATGATAGCTCAAAATGGGTTAATATTGAAATATTCAATATGCTTGGACAAAAAGTGGCAAGTCTGAAGAATGCAACTGAAGGTAAGGGAACCTATTCGATCAACATTACAAATAAACAATATCCACTCGAATCGGGTACTTATGTCATTCGGATGCGAACAGCTAATCATGAAGAATCTCAACTATTTCAGGTCAGTAAATAAAAGATAAAACCATGAAGAAGATAAGTGTTTTATTCATCTTCCTTTTGCCAGTCTTATTGTCAGAAGGTTGGGTGCAGGCTCAATCCGTTGGGTTACGAATATCGGACACAACTTCCGTACAAGGTGCTGTTTTGAACATGCCACTTTATGTGGATAGCACCTTAACCGGAAAAAATGTCTATTCGTATTCTTTTCAACTAAGTTTTAACCCTGATTATTTGCAACCTGAATCAGTGATCATCACCGGTACAATTGGCGAGGCTTTAGGAATGCCAACCGTGAATACTTCGGTTTCCGGTTTCATTACTTTTGCTGCGGCGGGAACTACTCCCTTAACCGGAAAAGGAAAGATGATTATTTTGAGATGGAAGCTTAAAAATTATGGGTGGACTCAACTTAGTTTTACGGATATGAAGCATAACTATTTGAACGAAGGGACACCTCCTGTAACCTTAAAATCGGGAAGCATATCGATTAATCAGGCACCTACAATTACCATCTATCCCGATACCAAAGTGATAGCAAAAGGTGATCAGTTGCAGATGGAGGTTTATGGAGGTACTTCTCCTTATTCTTGGTATGTTACCGATGGCGTTCTGGCGGATATAGATCAAACCGGTCTGTTGACAGCAAAAGCTAGCGGTATGGAAAAGGTAGTCAGCATGGATGCACTTGGTGTAAGAGATACCTCTCAGATTATAGAGATTCGACCTTATAAGCTGAGTATTCCTGTTAATCTTACGCAATGGGAAGGTGCGACTATCGATATTCCTGTGCTTACTACCGATCTGACCGGGCTGAATATTTCATCCGGAAATTTCCAAATCGGTTTTAATTCGAATGCGCTGTCACCCGAAGGTATAGTTCAGGCAGGGACGCTTCTGGAAACCTATCAGGTGTTTTTGAAGAAAGCTGAAGGAACAGTAGCAGTCGCATTTGCAGGAACAACCCCATTAGCAGGTCAGGGTACTTTGATATATATTCGTTTCAGGGTTTTATCTTATCTTTATGGAACCAATATTGAGATAGATAAGGCTTTGATGAACGAAAAGATATTGGCAGCTTATTCAAATGGATACTTTTCGGTGAAGAACTTTAAATACCGATCTATTTATCCATCACAGGGAGCTCTTGTTATTGGTGAATCTGTTGAGCTAAATCTAAATGGAGAAGCTATTCCACCATGGAAATGGTCTGTCAGCGATTCAACCATAGCAAGCATTAATCAGGCAGGAATTCTTACAGGAATGAAACATGGACAAGTGATAGTAACAGTTATCGATTCTGCAGGGGCGCCGGCTTATACCGATAATTTTACCGTTTTTGATACGAGAATACTTATTCCGGATACGGCCATTTGTCATTATAGTCAGTTGCTGGAATATCCTCTCTATCTGCAAACTTTACCGCATGACTCTATCATTTCTTTCGAGGGGCAACTGTCTTATGATACTAATAAACTAAGCTTTTCAGGTATCGAAACTATCGGTACGACAACTCAGAATTGGATATCTTCTGCCTACGAAACAGACGGAAAAATCAACTTTGCATCTTCCGGATCCAGGGCATTGCATACATCAGGGGTACTTCTTAAGTTGAAGTTTTTACCTAAAGCGGTTTTTGTTTCAGGTTCATGGGCAGGAATTCATATAAATGAGTTCGCCTTAAACGAAGGTAGTCCTTATGCGATGCTCGAAAGAGATGGAAGTATTTCCGGTATCATCGGTAATACAGCTTTTGCAGAAATTCATGCAGCATCGTCTTCGGTCATTTGCGCAGGTGATACGATGTATTTTAAAGCATTTGTACAGTATGGCGGTATTCCACATTATCAATGGTTGAAAAACGGGAATCCGATTACGGGTGAAAATGCCGATACACTTCGCATAAGTTTACTTGCCAATAATGATAATATTTCATGCAAAGTCATATCGACAGATCCTTGTGTGAATGATAGTATTGTTTACTCGAATGCTGTAATATTGACTGTGAATGAAAAACCGGTGGCTCCAACCGGCTTCTCCGGTGAAATAGTAGTAACGGGAGGTGCTACCAATGTGACGTATTCTGTTCCGGCTATTCCCAATGCAGATAGTTATATCTGGCATTTATCAACAGGTGTGACAGGTGCGAGTACAACCAATAGCATTATGGTTAATTTTACTAATACCATTTCGTCCGCGGTTATTAAGGTTTCGGGTGTTAATGGCTGTGGTGTAGGAATTGCTGATTCGTTGGTTGTTGCAGTAACACATTATTCTGGATTAAATTCATTAACGATTGGTAAGGTCTTATTATTCCCCAATCCTGTAAATGATCAGCTCCATATTGTTTTAAACAATACCGTCGATCGCAATACGAAGATTGAAATATATGATGCTACCGGACAGTTCTTGAAAATTAAAAATGCTCAAGCCGGAAATGCAATGACTCTTGATTTCAGCAGTCAGGGCTCCGGAATCTATCTGGTAAAAATAACTCAGGACCGAGAAACATCGTTATTTAAAATCATCAAGCGATAAATAACCCTTTTATTAGTGACGGCTTCACTCTAGGTAAAGCTGTCACTATGCATATAAAGCCTCGTTTTTTTTCTTGTATAAAGAAAGAAGCGAGGTTTTTTTCAGTAAGTAGAAACTTAGCGTGGAGAGCAAACTTCTCCAATCAGGGTTTTACTATTTAGCGTCTGATGAAAAACTATTTTTAACCGGGAAGAGCTTAACATTGATCTTCGATTCATATTCAACCCTTTCATAATTGTATATTCATTGATAGATTATATGTTTTTATTCAATCCCTCATAAAAAAACCACTTCTGGAATGAAGCGGTTTTTCTGATTCTTTTACCTTTTTGGGAAATTAAAAGATCTATTCTTTTAGCACTTTCCCTGCTGTCTTAACAATATTCTTAGTTAGACATTATTTTTTCTCCACCTTTTCATACACACCGGTCTTGTCATTCTTTTTCAATAAGTCTGACTGATAAACTAACTTCAGTTCTTTTGATTCACGATTTAATTTGTACTTTTCATTTACACAGCGATATGAGTAATCGAGATAATATGCTTCATGATTTCCCTGATAGTTACTATTTCCAATAAGAAAACCACCACGAATTGAATCAAGATTGAATATTCCTTTATTTAAATCGGCGTTAAGACAGTTTTCTATAACCATTTCATCGGCTTTATATTCGGCGAAATATTGATAACCGTCTTCATTTTGTAAATACAAAAAATACTTTTTTGTTTCCGTACCCCGGCCCTCAATCATATCGGCCCAAATAATCAGATCACTTTCTCTATCATTATTCAAATCGCCTTTCACGTACTTCGAGTTATCTTTCTTAAACGTATAGCTTATACTGTTGGGGATGCCTATTTTTAGACCGTCTGCAGTTTCTATCGGTGTTATTTTTTCGCTTTGATACATGTTTCCGCCAAACTTCCTCTTCATTTCCTTCGTTAGTCTATCAACTAAGGACTGATATGTTTTTGCTTCGGCATCACCAATTGATGTATCGTTTTTAATTTTTGACGTACAACCCATAAAACAAGCTATGACAATAAATAATAACAATTTTGTTAGTTTCATAATTTTGAATTTTGATTATTTCATTAGTCTTTGTTGATTGTATTTACTGATTTTCAACCTCCAAAAATAATACTTTTTTATAAATTAGACATTATATAAGTTGAAATACAAATAATTTTAAAGTAGTATGATATATTTCAGATACTACCCCCAAACCCCCGTTCGACTGAGCGTTCGACTGAGCTCACGCCGAACGCTATCGGGATGTAGTCCAATATTGAATTTATAAGCGGATTAAAAATCCTTATAGTATATATAGTTGGGATAACATATCCCAACAACCAGCACAACCATTTTCTCTTTTAATGAACATATCCAGACGGACGGGGTTTAATTTCAATTTATGACTCTGCAGACAATTACCAAAGATTAGTGCCAAACTTTGTTCTTTTAAGAAACATATCCGTAAAGACAGGGAAATCATTTGGAAAATAATCCTTGGTTTTACTTTGACTTTAGCCCAATAATCAATTTAGATTAGAAGGCAGATCACCTTTCGTATTTAATCTTTTTCTCGTAATCTTAAAATCGCTTAAGTACCTTTTGAAATTTATAAAAGTAGTAAAATCATCATCTCTTTCGAGTAATACATCACCTATAGTTCCAGCTTTATTTTTTGCAATAATAAGTTCTACAATACCCACAAGACTATTTCCTCGACAATCCTCAGTCAAATGATAATATTCAGGACGGTGAATAAATATTACTTTATCAGCCTCTTTCTCTATAGAATCACTTCCAATCAAATCAGATAACATAGGTTTTTTACCTTCAAGACCAGTTCTTCGTTCAATTGCACTGCTCAAATGGCTTAATGAAATAACGACAACATTAAATTCTTTAGCGACGTTTTTTAATTCTCTGCAAATATAATTGAGCTCCGATTTACGACTGTTTTTAATATTATCCGAACCCATCATTTGTAAATAGTCAACTAAAATCACTTTCACTCCAAATTCATTAATTTGCTTTATGCAAAGTTCCTTGAAAGCTGAAATAGAATTACTACAACTGTCATTTATATACAACTTCAGTTCACCCAACTTCTTTGTTTCTGCTGTTATATGGTGTTTTTCTATTTCAGAAAGCGAATTTTGAAGTATTTTATCAATTGCTAAATTGCTAAGCGTAGAAATAAATCGTTTAGTTAGGTTATCAACAGAAAGATCGAAAGTAAAATAAAGAACAGGAATAGTTTTTGCAATATTAATACATATGTTTATAAGTAATTGTGTTTTACCCATTGCAGGTCTACCACCAATGATGATTAATTCACCGGGCATAAACCCCCCAATTCTTTCATCCAACTTGGAAAATCCGCTTTTTATCAAATTATTCTCCTTTTTATTACTTTGCAAATCTTGAATGTTTTCCGCAAATAATTCCGAAATGGTTTTTGATATTTTTGCAGGGTTATTTTGCTTTTCGTATTCCGAAATAAGTTGCTTTAGCTGAAGTATTATCTCATTTTCATCTTCGCTACGGCGAATGATGCTTTCTAGTCGTTTGGAAATATTTAATTTCATAGGGTTTGAGTTCTTTTTGCCTTCATTTCATTAATAATAAACCAATTGACAATAATTTTTGGTTTAAATGGGTTTCAGATCAAGACTAAAATTACTGATTAAACTAACTTCATCTGACTTTTAATAAGCCACATTGCAATCTTTCTTGAATTTTCAATGGGTATACCTTTTTTTGCTTTAACAACTACATCTCTTCTGCTCCTCGTTTGCAACGAGGTGTTAATGGTTTGTTGTTTCTAACAATAAAAAAAATAGATTAATACAATCCCAAATCTTCCCAGTATTCTTTACTTTGTTGATCCATATCTAAACTGTCATTATAATGCGAATCATTGTTAGTTGATTTGTCATAATAATCTTGATTATTATAATTTTCAGTTTCATCAAATATCTCTTCTTCTTTTTCCACACGTTCTAATTCAATTCCATTTTTATCTATGAGAATTTCAACATATCTATCAAATCTAGAATTTGAGGTATCTAAATATAACTTAACACATACAGTTCCTTGATAACAATTATAACCATCATCGTATATAGCAGGTATAATTATTTCATTTTCTGAATTTATATATCCTATTTTTTCTATTCCATCTTCATTGACTATTTCAAATAGAGCTAATCCTTCAGAGAAGCAATTTAATTTGTCATAAGTAAATGGAATGATTGTTTTTCCAAAATAGTCAATGGCACCATATTTTTCACCTAACTTAGCTGTTAGTAGTCCATCTTCATATCCGAAAATATCTATATAGTCATAGATTTGAGGAATAACGAAGATTCCATCTTTATTGACTCCTCCACTTTTATTATTTTTCTCCACAATAAATAAATTGTCATTATTATTTACTGTATGGATATAATCACAATGATTTATTATAAAGTTTCCTCTTACATCTAACAAACCATAATAAGACTTTGATTTTGTCTTTTTTTCACCTTGAAAATCAGTTGCTACAATTGCAGTATTGTTTTTAATTTCAGATGCATATGTAAAAATGCAATCAGTTATTGCTTTCCCTTTTTTATCAATAAATCCATATTTATTTCCCTTTTTTACTATTGATATACCACCAATAAATATCTTTATTTCATCGTATTCACACAAAGTTACCTCTGAGCCTATCTCATCAACTAATCCAAATTTTATTGATAGGGCGTTTGAATAATTATTTGAAATATTTTCGTTTAGGTCTTCAATTGAAACAATTGCTAAGCCATCTTGGAATATTCCAATAGTTTGGTATTTAGGTTCTAGTATTAATTCACCAATATAATTTATTAAGCCTTGTTTAAAATTAAGATAAACGGAATAAAACTTATCTTCTCTTTCGCAGACTAGATGATATGGGTAAATTAAATATTTATCCTCATTCTTTAAAACACACTTGCCACTAACATGTAAAAGACCAGATACGGTTGTATATTTAATTTCACTTTTATTACTTGAGGTATATAGTCCAGAACTGTTATTAATAATGTTATTTGAAATAACTTTTAAAGACACTTCAAAAATATCATTTTCAATATATTCTAAAGATTTATACATACAACTAACTATCTCTTGTTGCTTTTTAATGTCATACAATCCGTATCCAAATGATTGATAAAAATAGTTTTTATAATAAATTGATTTTTTTATAATATAATAATCACCATAAATATTTTGAAATGAATTGTATTCTTGAGGAATTAAGATTTTACCCATATTACTTATTAACCCACATGAGTATAAAGGTGCAAGGTTTTTTGTATAACACTCTAAAGAAGTCATTTCTTTATTTATATTAGAAATGACTGCACCTTCATTTTTTAAATCCCATAAATATAAAAACTGACATTCTAGTATTTGATTACCTGTTTTATCTATTAAACCCCATTTCCCAAATCTTTCAACTTTAAAGCAAAAATCGCTAAATTCACATATCTGGTGGTATGGAATGAAATTATGATATTCTAATTTATCTGTCTTAAGATTTCCATTCAAGTCAATTGACTGTTCAATTACATCTGTTTTGGACCTTGATTTATAAATTACTTTAGCTTCATTATCCACAAAATCTGAAACTTCTAAATAAATACAAGGAATTATTTCATTACCTTCTGAATCAATAAAGCCCCAATTTTTTTTGTGTTGAAGAAAACCTTTATCAATTAAGCAAACAGCAGCTCTGTTTTCTTTAAATTCGCGTATATGGCAATATTTGTTTTTAAATTCCGTCATAGGAAACTAGATTTAAATGAATAATCATGATTTCTTTTTCATCTTTTGGTTATATTGAGTTGTTTTAGGTTTTTACACTTACACCTAACGACGAGGCGTGTATTAGCGGTTTGTTGTTTTCTCTATTCGTTCGTAATGATAGAACTAGTACATTTTCTTTTCGCAATACCAGTATTTCACGGCATAAACATAAGAAAGTTTAATGGCTAAATTTCAAGGATTCTTTCAAGTCTACAAAATCAATATTCAAGAAATGTAGTTTTTGAAAATATTGTCATAAGCATAATGATTAAATACTAGAAGTGTTGAACTAGTTTTACCGTAAATAATATCATTTATAGTTATTCTCGGATTAAGTTCTGGCCTTTGCATCAACATTATGATTTCTATAAAGTTATTATTGAAATTTTCCTCAATTACTTCTGACAAATGAATTAATAATGGATCATTTGATGCATGAACTTTATTAATAAATTCATCTGCTGTTTGCACTCCATAACAATGTGTTATTAATTTCTGCATTAGTATGAATACATTTACAGATGATGGTAATCCGAGAAAACTATCTTCAAATTCGAAAATAAATCTGTTGTTTTCCTTACCAATAATTTTAGTTGCGTGTCGTGTCCGAAAAAAGATGATTGGTAGAGACTGAATCTGATTGTCAAATCTTAAGTATAACATGAATTTGCCACGATCTTCGATAGTAGCATGCTTTATATCAATAAGATCCTTTTTAAATTGTGGATTCATAAAAAAGTAATGCCATATTATGTCATCTTTTATGTATTCTTTTACTCCTTCACTAAAATACTTTTTGAGTCTAAATGGTCTGAAAGATATTTCAAACAACCCTAAGCTTTCTAAATTGATAGATGGGATACCCATAATTTGTTTATCCATTTTTATATGAGGTGACTCGAATAAGCCATAGAATAAATCTTGCTCGGGGTTCTTTGCGATTAAATAAGCATTATTACCGTCTTTACTCTGAAGTTGCGAAATGACTAAAGGATTGCTGATAGAACCCGTTTCGTTTTTTTCTTTCATTATGAAATCAAATGCTTTTGTAAGCTTGTCAATTACTACTTCTCTCATATTTTGCGATTTGCGATTTATATTGTTATCTGTCTTTTTCCTTTTTTTACAATAACAGCTAACACCTAAATATACCCAACTAAAGTTGGATATACTCAATTAATTGGGCATATGTATTGTTTTTATTGAATATTTCTCCTGCTGCCGCACGATTGCATCGTGTGGCATTACTTAATAATGATAAATGTCTTTACCGGATAGCATTTAAAATTCCCAATCATTAATTTTATCTCATTTGAATATTGTTTTTAACCCCTCAAAATTACGAACTATTTTTAACGCCACCAAAAAATAACCTAATAACTTCTAAACTGTTTTAAAAAAACCTTTGTTGATGCGGATTTTCGTTAAAGAAAAAACCGTTCATCCGGCACGAAATTGTATGGTATACACCTGGAGTTTACTAAAAGTCACCCGACACTTAAAGTTGAGCTTTATTCTTAATTAATATCCGACAGGACAGAAAATGAAACTGGTCACAATTACTATATGTCATTTGACAATTTACAACTCTAATACAGTATATATAAATTATGTATTGAATTATGATATATATGTACTATTATACAGCACACATGAATTGTATTGTTGTATAAATATAGTAGTATATTATATAGATACATTGAATATAATAATAAACACTATACTATCTATCATTTTATAAATTGATTTTATAATATGTTTATTGGATAATAACATTTGTTTTTTGAATGTAATCAATTAAACATTTATATTTTATAATATATCATTTAATTTTAGTATCTTTGTATCGTTTATTAATAAATTCAATCCAACAAATACAACTATATATGTTAAGCTTAAATGTACTTCCTGTTTTCAAAGCCCGTGGTATTGATAACCCGTATTATTTTCTTGTGAAATTGGGTTTATCACCTTATACAGTGAATAACATTCTTTACAATGGAGTTCACTCTTTGGATCTGCGTCATGTAGAGTTGTTGTGTAAAGCACTTGTTTGTGAACCAAATGACCTTCTGGTATGGAATCCCGATAAGAATCAGTTTTATCCTGATAATCTTCCATTGCAAAAGCTAAAAGCCAAACCTTTACCGATAGATGTGCAACAAACTTTGTTCGCGATTCCATATAAAGAGCTCGTGGACATAGGCAATCAGCTAAAAAGTTTTCAGAAACAGGAAACGAATACTACAACAGAAGTCAAGTCGGAACTGGAAGTGTAACTTATAGACAGTTATCAATTATCAGTTATCAATTTGTTTACACGTAAAAACAACGAACCCTTTCCAAATAAATGAAAAGGGTTCGTTGTTATCACATGATGATGGTCACTGATTAACTGCTAACGTAGTTTTTAATTCATCTCAATTCATCAATTCTTCCCCTGCTGCCGCACGATTGCATCGTGTGGCATTACTTAATAATAAATGTCTTTACCGGATAGCATTTAAAATTCCAAATTAATAATTTTGACTCATTTGAAATGTTTAATGTACATTCTCCCACACGATGCAATCGTGCGGGAGCGTTGGCAACAACTTAAGGTACTCAGGTTGTAGGAAACAATGGAAGAATCCCTAACCCTTTGACTTCTTAATATTGGGAGTGCATGTTACTATTGGGAGTGCGACTAAAAGTTTCTGAAGTCTGCACTTTTGTTGTTTATAGTAATAGTGAAGCCGTCACTACAAGTGAAGCCGTCACTAACTAATTAACTAATCAACAACCTAAAACAGCACATATTCATCAATGCCACTCAGCTTTTGCCATTCATAATGTTTCCTATTGATATCGAGTGTGAGTTCCGCTTCGGAAATAAATTTCTTTCCTCTCGGGTTTTTAGATATCTTGTTTAATAACCGATATGCATTTTTAAACTTATATTGTTCGGGGTCAATAAAGGCGCCTTCAGCAGCTGTCCTCCGGTGATGAATATTCATAGTGAGGCTGTTTGTTCCTTCTCCGGCCAACAACTGATAGCTGTTTTCATCCTGCTCATTTTCCTCCTCTTCGCTCAGGCCGGACATTCTGATATATTGAAGATCTGTGAAACGGTAGCATTGTTTATTGAGGATCAGGACACATTCCGACCATTCTTTCCCACCGGGTGTAAAGACTATACTGTAGCTTAGCAGAAAATCGGGATGCAGCCATCTGCCCCAGTACATTTTTATAACAGGAGTATTAAAAGGAAGTATATCCGAAGTTACATGATCGATATATACCGGAGCATCTTCTATTTTCAACTGTTTCTGATCCATTTCGATGGAGCCTGTTGCCGTCATATACAAGGGTACCGGAAACCACGTAATCTTCTTGTTTTTCGGTTGAATAATAAAACACTCCCGCGAATAGGCCTTATGATAGTTCTTTATATCCAGGTTGATCTCCAAATCAGGAAATTCCGAAATGATATACAGATTATCAGCTCCGGGAACAATCTGCAAGCGTTTCCCTTTTACCTGCAGGTTCTCCCAATCGCCTTTGTTTAGACTGATATGCATTGTTTTCGATTTTGTGATACTACCATCAGGGTAATGATAGTGATGAAAAGTAAAATTCCGGATCGTGAAAAAGAAACATTTGATTTCAACCAGAATAAAATAGATATAGGTCTCCTCATCTACATTCAGATCAAAAAACCATTTCTTAAAGAAGTAATTCATGATATTGCGGATTTTAATTAGAAACAAGAATCAAGATTCATTAGGCTGTGTCTGTTTCTTCTCCTACTTACTTACTATTAACTACCGACTTCTAACTATTCTCATTCTCCAGGCATAAATAACAAACGCTATTGTCAGAAATATTAATCCATACACGATACTTCCCCAGACCGAATGGGCTGTGCTTTCTTCGGAGAAGGCCGAAACCAGACTAACCTGCGAAGGAAAGTAGGAGGGGAGTGAACGGATAAACATCTTATGGGGTGCTGCTGTATAGAATATCGGATTCTGCAGCCAGCTGACATCCAGGTTGGCCAGCAACACAATAAACAAAACGCCTTCGAGTTCGCCTTTTAATATTGTTCCGATCAGCATACCATACGAACCGTAAACAAAACCGATCAACAGAAACCCCAGTGTTACCGACAGTATGTGTTGGGGGTTGAAAAAGAATTGAATGATCATCGATATATAAACTGATATAAACAAAATTATGAGCAACAGTAAAATAAACTTCGAGAGAATAATTTCGAACGCTTTGTACCCGCAGAGAATCAGTCTTCTGTGTTCGGTTGTCTGATTCTGTATCAGAACCAACGAAACAAAGGATGATAACAGACCCGTAACCGTCAGTGAAATAAAGATTAAGGCCATTTCACGTTGCGGTATACTAACCACCGTCTTTTCAGCTATGCTTGCCAGACGAAACAGAATGGGCATATTGGTCGTCGTATAACTGGTCACCATAAAAAATGTTGCGGGAATAACCAGCAGTAAAACCAGTATAATGCGATTGCGCAATAAAGATTTTGCAGTAAGCTGCAGACATTTCAACAGATAATTTAAACGCATACAAGTTGGTGGTTTTTTATGCTGTAGAGTGTATCTATCATCGACTGATCGTAAATAAAGTGTGACACTATAAGGACGCTTTTCCCTTCTTTTTTCCTTTCGGCAGCATACTCCCAAAACTTTAAATAGGTTTCCCAGTCGAGCGATGCATATGGTTCGTCCAGTATCATTAAATCGGGATTATGTAACAGGGAGATCACCAGATTCAGTTTTTGTTTTGTACCTCCACTGAGTATATTGACCTTTTTGTCCTTATAAGCAAAGAAATTAAATTCTTTTAAAAGCTCATCAGGTCGTTGCTGTTGCTTTTTACTTTCAAAAAACTTTTCACCGTAAGCCGTTCTGAAGTAGTCTATATTCTCATTTACTGTTAATTGTGGAAATAACAATATATCCTGCGGACAGAACCCGAAATTGTCCACTATTTCTATGCTACCCCTGTCGGGTTTTATCAAGCCGATAATCATGTTCAGCAAAGTACTTTTTCCAACGCCGTTTTCGCCGGTGATGGCTACAATACATCCGTTGTTTACGCTGAAGCTGACATCCTCAAGCACTTTGGTGCTGCGGAATGATTTGCTGACATGATTTACTTCAAGGAATTTCATGATTTTATTTTGGGGTTATACTATTTGTTTTCTATTCCACCACTAGAAAAACGTTGGTATTTTCTCTGCGACTTCGTCTTTATATATTTTTTCTTTGAACGGACCCAGACAACGATGGTCAGCATGATCATATCTTCCAAAGAGCAGATCATTTGCAGCCTTGCATCCACCTCCACATACGCTATTGTAAGTGCACTCTTTACATTTTTCGGGAGTTGACTTGAATTCTTTCAACCGGGTATTATTATATCTGTTCTTGTATATGGTCCATATATCTTCATTCTTTATATTTCCCAGAGCTAAATTATTGATAAACGGGCAGGGCTGTACCGAACCATCCACTTTTACTGTCAATACATAATTTCCTCCCGAGCAGGCATTACCGGTTAGCATGTAAAAGTCCCGGATGTATTTCATATGGTATTCATTTTTATCATATAATATCCAATGCTTGATTTTATTCCATATATGGATATCGATGCTTAATGGATCATCTTTGCATTGTGGAACATATTGGTAAAACAGTGCATGAACTCCAATATCTTCAGTTGTAAAATCATAAATTTCGCTGAATTGAGTATAGTTATACTGATGAATGGCCGTGAATGTGTAGGTTGTAATCCCTGCCTCTTTCAGGTTTATGATTCCTGTAATGGTTTTATTCCAGGATCCTTTGACGCCGGTAAATTCATCATGAATTTCAGGCTTATTTGATACAAGTGTAACGATGGCTGCATCCAATCCAGCTTTTTTTAATTTTCCGGCGAGATCTTTAGTTACTAAAGTCCCGTTTGTATAGAGTGAAATAAACGGAATTTGCGATTTTTTTTTTGCGTATTCTATTATCCGGATAAGATCTTTTCGCATCAGTGGCTCTCCACCCAGAATCTCCAGCCGGATACCATAATTCCGTATATCATCGAGCAGCTTATAAATATCTGTGACCGGAAGTTCTTCTGTTTTACGATCGACGTAACACATTTTACATTTCAGCTGGCATTGATTATTTACCTCCAGTTTGATAGAATAAATATATGCTCCTATCCATTTCCGGCTCATCGACGAGAATACCGGTGCAATACGCGAACCATCGGGGAGACTACCAAAGAAATTCAGAAAACGTTTTTGAACGCGGGTGAGTATCCAGGTTTTGCTTTTTAAAAAATAATCAAGTTTTGCAGGTTGAGTAATCTGAGGCCCAAAATCTGTTGTTTTCATAATTGTTGTTTTTATCTCATATTGACAGTCCTTCCTGTTTTCTGTAAAATAGCTGATATGATGATATCCTGCCATTGCAGTACAGAGCCTTTCTGAAATTTCAGCTGGTAAAGTTGTCCGGTTTCATGATGGAATAATTGCAATTTATCGTTGCTCTCGGTGGTCACCGAACTGATATCCTGATAGAGGAAGAAACTTGTTTTATGTTCGTTTTTACAGATAATGCTGTTTTCGCTCAGGAGTAAATCTCCGTTTAGCACCGATTCGAATTTTAGCCCTTTTTCGGCGGATAGCTGACATTTCCCCGACTCCTGTAAATCCACAATGATTTCTTCTTTGTCAATCACACGTCCTGATTTCTTAAACACCGGATCTTCTGAATTTACCTTGATGCTGCGATAGTATTCGTCGATAGACATATGCCGTGTTGATCCGTTCTTATTGAAGATGATCTTGAGATCAGGCGAAATATGTAAAGCAAATCCACATTTTTCACAGGTCATAATGCTCTTATCTACTTTAAAGGAATTAAACTCACCACATTCGGAGCAACGGTAAAATACTCTTTCAAGTCCTACTCCAAAACAAGATGATTTCTCAGAAATTTTCTCAGGGATATTAGAATTACCTATGCGATCTCTTATTTTCTTTTCCAGTTCTTCGGCAGACCATGTGGAATCCGGGTAAAATGGATCCCTGATCTCGACAGTTATTTTATATCGTTTATAACCATTTGCCCATCTGGGCCAGGCAGGATAGTTTCCTATTATTTTTACCGGAAGAATCGGTATATAATGCTTCTTTAATAATAACTTCAACACTTCCGGTTTGAAATGTTGGGTTTCTCCGGTCCATGATCTTTCTCCTTCGGGAAATATGCCTATAACAGCACCTTTGTCGAGTGCTTCGAGCATAAGTTTATTTGATTTATAATCGGGTTTAAATCTTTTTCGGGGTATATTGCAAAATAAACCCATAAACCATATCATCACAGGTGACCGGTACATTTCGAAAGTAGTGAGATAAGATACCGGATGAGGAAGAGAAAGTCCAAGAATTATCGGGTCTAAATAGTTTTTATGTTCGGAAATTACAAAATAGGGAGGTGAAACAGGGATGAATTCCGAATGCTTTGTTTCGTAGTGAAACAAATATTTAAAGAACAGCAATGATGGATATCTTATACACTGGTAAAAGCAGGGAAATATAAGACCGGTTCGTTTTTTATAGTAAATATAGGCTTTCCCAAAACGTTTTGTCAGACCATTTTCTTCGATAAGAGTATAAATATAGGTGACAAGGCTAAAAACAGGTAATACGATAAGTAACATCGTATACGATCCCATTATCAGTGCTATTCCGATAAATGTTATAATATAAAACAGATAAATGGGATGACGCCAGTAATTATAAATTCCACGCCGGAGAATGTTTTTGGGTGGATAAGCCGATACGGGTAACTCTCCGCTGAATTTGAAATACTGCCGGATCGTGATACCCAACATAGGAAGAGAAAAAAACAAAACAATTAACCCTGCAACAGGAGATGGGGATAATCTAAGGTTTAATGCGACTTCCAGATAATTTGAAGTGCCAATAAGTAAGGCAGGGATAAGACCCCAGAAAACTAAAATGTAAAGGATGATGATTACAAATTTCCGCATACTTTTTTATGTTTTTAAAGGTGCATATAAAAGGCTTCATAAACTTTTCATCAACAAGTGTAGTATTGTTCAAGAGGAAAATTTAATTTACAAATAACTGACAACGTAGTTTTTAATTCATCTCAATTCATCAATTCTTCATTGATATATTTTAATCTTTAGGTTTAAATTATCTGCTTAATTAAAAAATGTGTAAATAAAACAAATAGCATGTGAAAAAAGTTCAGGAGCCTTTTGTAATTATTTTACGTAGTAAATTATACCGACAATAATTTTACTTCTAATAACTATATCTGATTGGAATGGGTGGAATTTTGATAGCAGGAGATTTGAGTCGACATTATTATTTATACCCTGTCGTTGGATTCAGATATCAACCGATTAAAACAGGAAATCTCGTTTTCAGATTGTTTGCCAACTATCCTTTATCAGGTAGGTTCTACGAGGACAGGTTGACCTTTATACCTATTGTCTATAAGTGTCGGTGGTAGTTTGAATAAATATTAGTTGGTGCTTTTGCGCTTAGTGACGGCTTCACTCCAAGTGAAGCCGTCACTATCAGTAACCACAAAAAAATCCGACAAGCATTTCTGCCTGTCGGATTTATCAATAACCATTTATCATTATCAATTAATATTTATACTTTCACGCGTTCCACATATGAACCGTTGCGGGTATCTACTTTGATTGTTTCGCCTTCGTTGATAAACAATGGAACACGAACAGTAGCACCGGTTTCGAGAGTTGCAGGTTTGGTGGCATTGGTAGCGGTATCACCTTTCAATCCGGGTTCGGTGTAAGTAATCAGCAAGGCAACCTGAACAGGTAGATCGACATATAAAATTGTTTCCGATTGAGCATGTGTTACTACTTCACAAACCATCCCTTCTTTCAGAAAATCAACCCCGTTGATAATATCTTTGTTGACAGAAACCTGTTCGTAATTTTCATTGTTCATAAAGTTGTATCCGGCCTCATCTTTATATAGATACTGGTATTCACGTCGTTCTATGCGAACTTCCTCGATACGAATGCCCGAGTTGAAAGTTCTGTCGAGTGTGCGGCCGGTTACCACATTTTTCATTTTGGTGCGAACAAAAGCAGGTCCTTTTCCGGGTTTTACATGAAGAAATTCGGTGATGAAATAGTATTGACCATCAATGTCCAAACACATTCCGTTTTTAATATCTGCTGTAGTAGCCATTTTATATTTACAATTTATTTATTTACTCCCGATAGCTATCGGGATTACAATTTAAGATCAAATACTGAGTCTGTAAACTATAAATCCAACAATGTTCCATTCAATTTGAATCAAAAAATTTACGAGTACAAAAGTACAATTTTTATTCTAATAATCAAAATAAATTGAATATCAATTATTTATAAAAAAGCCTCTGCTTTTCGGGCAGAGGCTTTCATCGTGCTTCTTTGGTTTTATTGTTGTTTTATTTATTGTTCCGTTTCTGTACGTTGTAATAAATTTTCATTTGATTGCCCAAAATTTTTGTAAATCCTTTCACATCATCTGCACTCCAGGCGCGGTTCACTTCGCCATATTCACCAAAATCGGTTTTCATTAAGTCGAAGGTACTTTCTACGCCCACTAAGCTATAACTGTATGGACGAAGTTTTACAATCACCGTTCCGGTTACATTCTGTTGCGAACTTTGCAGGAATTGTTCAATGTCGCGCATGACCGGTTCGAGGTATTGTGCTTCGTGAAGGAACATTCCATACCAGTTTCCTAACTGGTCTTTCCAGTATTGTTGCCATTTGGTTAGTGTATGTTTTTCCAGCATTTTGTGTGCATTAATGATCAACAGCGGAGCTGCAGCTTCAAAACCTACACGCCCTTTTATACCGATAATTGTATCGCCAATATGCATATCGCGACCAATTCCAAATTTGCTTGCAATGTCTTCCAGTTGATTGATCAAAATCACTTTGTCATCGTTCTTTTGTCCATTCACAGCGCAAATTTCACCATTTACAAATTCAAGAGTTACGGTTTCTACACCTTGTTTTTCAACCTGACTCGGATAAGCTTCTTCGGGCAAAGTCTGTTCAGATTTCAAAGTTTCTTTTCCGCCAATGCTGGTTCCCCACAAACCTTTATTGATGGAATATTCCATTTTTTTGAAATCGGCTTCAAAACCGTGATCTTTCAAATAATTAATTTCATATTCGCGGGTAAGCATCAGGTCGCGGGTTGGAGTCAAAATTTTGATTTGAGGTGCCAGAATATCGAAAGTCAGATCGAAACGAACCTGATCGTTTCCCGCTCCGGTACTACCATGTGCCACATAATCTGCACCAATTTCTTTGGCATAATTAATAATGGCAATGGCCTGAAAAATACGTTCGGAGCTTACCGAAATTGGATAGGTTCCATTGCGAAGCACATTCCCGAAAACCATGTATTTAATGCTTTTCTCGTAATACTCTTGCGTTACATCCAATGTGACGTGGCTCACAGCACCAAGTCGATAGGCTTTATCTTCAATCACTTTCAAATCATCGGCACTAAATCCGCCCGTGTTGGCAACTGCTGTATAAACTTCATAGCCCTTTTCTTCGGCCAAATATTTTGCACAAAACGAAGTATCTAATCCTCCGCTAAATGCTAAAACAACTTTTTCTTTCATATTCTCTTTTATTTCTTATGTCTGAATAAACAAATCTTACGAATTAACGAATTAACCAATTGCCTAATCAACTTTATTTTTTCTTTTCTTCCACTGCGGGATCATATAACATGCCTGTACACAAGCAATGTTTGCGACTTGTACGTTGCAAAATATCGTAGTTTACGCAGCTTTGGCAACCTTTCCAAAAAGCTTCATCATTGGTCAGTTCCGAAAAAGTTACAGGCTTGTAACCCAGTTCGGAGTTAATTTTCATAACTGCCAACCCGGTAGTTAATCCAAAAATTTTAGCTTCGGGATACCGTTGACGTGAGAGTTCGAAAGCTTTACGTTTAATGCGTTTGGCAAGTCCATGTCCACGGAACTTATCTACCACAATCAATCCTGAGTTGGCTACGAATTTTTTATTTCCCCACGATTCAATATAACAAAATCCTGCAAATTCGGTTCCAGCTAAAGCTATGATGGCTTTTCCTTCTTTCATTTTTTGCTCGATATATTCGGGCGAGCGTCTAGCTATTCCGGTTCCGCGAACTTTGGCAGCATCAGCTATGGTGGTCAAAATCGTATCAACATATTCTAAATAACGTTCATCGGCTACTTGTACCGTTATTTCATTAACGGCTATTTCTGTGTCCATATTCAATTTGAATGAGTTCAATTTTACATTGTAAAGTGTTAACTTCGCAATGTATTCATCTTTCTATTATAAATCCCTCTTAATTACTAATCACGATTTGCTGATACCGTAATATAACTTGGCAAATTGTCAATCATTATAATTGCCAATTTTTTTTTATTCTTTTTCAGAAAAAGTGATATTCAGCATTTCTAAGATTTCGTTACGTGTAACGCCTTCACGTGGAATAACTAAAATTGTATCATCTCCTGCTATAGTTCCGAGTACCTGATCATCGGCTTTATTATCAATGTCCCATGCGATGGCACTTGCATAACCTGGTTTTGTTTTTACTACCGCCAATTGACCCGAAAATTCTAAACTTAAAACTGCTCCATGTGCTACTAAGGTATTGAAAGTTCCCTGATTGAGCAACGGTTTATTGTACGATGGCAAAATGTACTTGTAAGCACCATTAGATAATGGTGTTTTTGCAACCTTTAGCAATTTTAAATCACGTGACAGGGTTGCTTGAGTTACTTCACATTGCTTTTCGTATAAGATTTTGAGTAATTCCTCCTGACTTCCAACCACACTCGATCTGAGTATTTCCGAAATAATCTGTAAACGATTTCGCTTGTTTTTCATAAATGCATAATTATTTATATTTCGGGCAAAAGTACTACAAATTTTGCATATATCAGTACATCTTTCAAGATTAATTTCATAATTATTCTAATTTACATCGATACAAGCAAATATATTCAATTATAATGCATATTTTGGAATAAAAAAGGTATAAGTTTTGTATTTTATTTGTTCGCTTATGCATAATTAGTAATTTTGATAGAAAATTAGACTCGTAGCAATTATTAATTGTTCATTATTTATTTTTCATTACTTATGATGTATCTTTGCAGGTCGATTATTAATTGATAACAAACAGTTAAAAATTTATAATTGAAATTTTCAAATTATTGATTAACTGAAATGTAAGGGCTAATAAATATATTAATTCTGCGCTTTGTCATTTTATCATTTTATCATTTTTCATTCTTCAATTAGATTAAATGTCCAAACAAGGAAATATCATTATAAAAGGTGCACGGGTTCACAACCTGAAAAATATCGATATCGAAATTCCGCGCAATCAATTGGTTGTAATTACCGGGCTTTCAGGATCAGGGAAATCATCACTGGCTTTCGATACGCTTTACGCCGAAGGTCAACGTCGATATGTAGAAAGTTTATCGTCTTATGCCCGCCAGTTTTTAGGACGAATGAGCAAACCGGAAGTGGATTACATAAAAGGCATACCGCCTGCTATTGCCATCGAACAAAGGGTGAATACCCGTAATCCACGATCTACAGTAGGAACTTCCACCGAAATTTACGAATATATAAAACTGCTTTATGCACGAATTGGCAAAACTTATTCACCCATTTCGGGCGAATTGGTACGCAAACACGAAGCGGATGATGTGGTGGAAGCAGCCATGGGATTTGTTGATAATACAAAATTGATGATTCTGACAACGATAATTCCAACCGATGAGAAAACGCTTGCCGAGCAACTCCAGAGTTTATCTTTGCAGGGTTTCAGTAGGGTAGTGGTGAACGATGAAATAATTCAAATTGAAGAATTCAAAAAAAACTTATCAGAACTATCCAAGGATTCCGACGTCTATTTGCTTGTCGACCGCATGGTGGTGGAACATACGCAAACAGCTATCAGTCGTTTGACCGATTCTGTTGAAACTGCTTTTTTCGAAGGAAATGGAGTTTGTGTACTGAAAGTTATTAGCCCCCTAATCCCGATAGCTATCGGGACCCCAAAGGGGGACTTAAAAAAGTCTGAAGATATTTTATCCCTAACTTCTCAGGATTTGTTAGAAACTCAATTGTTATATTTTTCAAAAAAATTCGAAGCTGATGGGATGGAATTTGAAATACCAACGGTACATACTTTCAGTTTCAATAGTCCGATTGGTGCTTGCCCTGTATGCGAAGGTTTTGGAAGGATTATCGGCATCGACGAAGATTTGGTAGTTCCCAATAAAACCTTGTCCATTTTCGAAGATGCAGTTGTTTGCTGGAAAGGTGAAGTGATGAGTGAATGGAAAAAAACGCTTATTCATTCGGCTTCCAAATTTAATTTCCCCATTCACAAACCTTACTACGAACTTACCGATGCGCAACGACAATTGCTTTGGACAGGTAACAAGTATTTCGAAGGACTGAACGCATTTTTCAAATACCTGGAAGCAAGTCAGTATAAAATACAGTACCGCGTTATGTTGGCGCGTTACCGGGGTAAAACTATTTGTCCCGAATGCAGGGGTAGTCGCCTGAAAAAGGAAGCATCTTACATTCGAATATCTGATAAAGCGATATCGGAATTAGTGCTGATGCCCATTACCGGTTTGAAATATTTCTTTGATCATCTTCAATTGGATGAACAAGATGCTGCAATTGCGAAACGTTTGCTGGTTGAAATTGAAAACAGAATTCATTTTTTGCTCGATGTAGGATTAGGTTATCTTACCATCAATCGCTTATCCAACTCACTTTCGGGCGGTGAAAGTCAACGCATCAATCTGGCAACTTCGCTCGGAAGTAGTCTGGTGGGTTCATTGTATATTTTGGATGAACCAAGTATCGGACTGCATCCGCGCGATACGCATTTGCTTATCAAAGTATTAAAACAACTTCGTGACCTGGGCAATACGGTGGTGGTGGTGGAACATGACGAAGAAATTATGCGGGCTGCCGACTATTTGATTGATATTGGTCCAAATGCAGGTCGTTTAGGTGGAAAAGTTGTTTATCAGGGAAATCCAAATCTGGCAACTTCAACAAAAGCAGAATCCGCTTCTCATGATATTGAAAATTCTTACACCTTAAAATATTTATTGGGATTGGAAAAAATTGCTGTTCCCCTTCAACGTAGGAAATGGAATAATTTTATTGAAGTAATCGGTGCGCGCGAAAACAACCTGAAAGGCATTGATGTGAAATTTCCGCTGAATGTAATGACAGTGGTAACCGGTGTAAGCGGTTCGGGAAAATCGTCATTGGTACGTAATGTTTTTTATACTGCCCTGAAAAAACATTATGGTGGTGTGGCAGATCGTACCGGACAGTTTGGAACTTTGAAAGGAAGTATGTTGTTGGCCAATGATATAGAATTTGTCGATCAAAATCCAATCGGACGATCATCGCGTTCCAATCCGGTAACTTATATAAAAGCTTACGATGAAATCCGCAAACTTTTTGGTGACCAGCAATTATCCAAGCAAATGAATTATACGGCTTCCCATTTTTCGTTCAATACGCAGGGCGGTCGTTGCGAAGAATGTCAGGGCGAAGGAACGGTAACGGTGGAAATGCAATTTATGGCCGATCTTGTACTGGAATGCGAACATTGCCACGGAAAACGATTCAAACAGGATGTTTTGGATGTTATGTATAAAGGAGTTAATATCTTCGATGTATTGGAAATGACAGTAAATCAGGCTATCGAATTTTTTACAGAAAATACGGGTCATACCGAAAAGAAAATTGTGAAACGTATGAAACCCTTACAGGATGTGGGTGTGGGTTATGTCAAACTCGGACAATCGTCGAGCACACTTTCGGGTGGTGAAAGTCAGCGCGTAAAACTAGCTTCGTTTCTGGCGAATGAAAAGCCGGAACCGACCATTTTTGTATTCGACGAACCTACAACCGGTCTGCATTTTCACGACATCAAAACTTTGATGAAAGCCTTCGATGCATTAATAGCTAAAGGACATACGGTCATCATTATTGAACATAATCTGGAGGTAATCAAATGTGCCGATCATATTATTGATATTGGTCCCGAAGGTGGTGAAGGTGGCGGGAATCTGGTTTTTGAAGGAACTCCGGAAGAAATTATAAAGTGCAAAGCTTCTTATACCGGGAAGTTTTTGAAGGAGAAAATGAACTAGTTATTACAAACAAAAAGTGCGTTATTGAACGCACCTTTTTGTTTGTAATTTAAATAAAGGTAAGTAATTCTGGTCTTAATGTTTTACTTCTAAATAGCTTTTCAATGCTTCCACATATTCTTCAAACGCATTGACTCCCTTTTCAGTAATTTTACACACTGTCCGCGTGCGTTTTCCGGCAAATCCTTTTACAGTTTCTATATAACCTGCCTCACTAAGTTTTTCTATCTGAACACTAACATTACCTGCCGTAGCCCCCGTCTTTTCGCGAATGAACACAAAATCGGCTTCTTCAACGGAAATAAGTATAGACATTATACCCAAACGAAGTTCAGAATGAAGCAGAGGATTGAGTTCTTTAAACATGTTTTCTCCTTCCCATATAATTTAGTATATGACCAGGAATGACCATCATAATCAGAAAAATAAACCCAAAAACTATCATCTGCTCACTTCCTTTTATTACGAAGGGAATTGCACAACTTGCCATGCCAATAAAACCACTTACAATGACAGGTTTGAATTTGATGACCATACCTGTTAAAGCTGTGCCTATACCCATCAGTAAAAGCATTAAAGAAAGTACTGGTATTCGTACAAAAAAAGCAGATAAAGCAATAGAAAACACTGCAATTCCAATTACTGTCCAGATACTTGCAATAATTCTATCAACGTAGTTCATGGACTTTTTCGGATTATTCTTTTTGGATATGAACATACCAACAGAGCCGATTACAGGAATTGCAAACCACAACCAGTTATATTGGTAGTTACCTGTTTTAGTGATTAAATAGTTAACAACTAATGAAACAAAAAATGTTGTGTAACCCCAAATAAGAAAAGGTATTCCGTTGCCTTGTTCCAACCTTAGTCTGGTATTCCGTATCATTTGCGAAATAAGTTCCAGACTTTCTTTCTCAGTTAATTTTTTTTCTTCCATAATAGATTTGTTTAATAATATACATTATACATATTGTAAATCGATTGCAAATATAAAGCGGTTTATAATATAAACCAAATAAATAAATAAAAAAGTCAATATGTTTAACTTTATTTATATATTATGTTTTGTGAAATCTGGTTGATCCCTGATATATCATATACTAAAATTCAATTAATCAGCTATTTGTGATTATTTATGTGAATTAAATGCATGTAAAAAAAGGAAATAAAAAAAGTACGACTCTCATCGCACTTTTTTTTATAGTCCCAATACCTTGAGATCAATCAAAAAAGTAGGCTTAAGATCTATGGTATAATCAGATGTAATTGTTTCTTTAGCAGTAATAGTAATTTTTAATTTGATTTTGTCTTTTATAATATACTGTTTTAAATCGGTTGGATCAACGGTTAAATCCAATGTGTCGCTGGTGCTAATCGGAATTTCAGTTAATGAAGCTATTTTAATTTCAGGTAAACTATCGGATAAGATAGAAATATTTATCGTTTTTAAAAAATTAAAATTACCGGTGGTAGGAGTTGTAATACTAAGCTCCATTTTTCTCAAGGTAATCTTGTCAATCAAATCAGTTTTGATATTGTTTTTTGTAAAAAAATCAGCTGATTTAGTCTCAATACCTGGAGTAGTAATATCGACCGGTATATTTGCTACAACTAAGTTTTTTTGAATCGTAACGGATTGTGTAAATGGCATGTCAAATTTGGTGAGTTCACTTAAAGCACCGCAAGAGCTTAAACCTAAAACGACAAATAAAAGCGGGAACAGATTTTTTTTCATGATGTTTATTTTAAAAAGTGAAAGTATAAATTTTGATTCTAACATTTTCCGTTCAACTATTGTTCACAAATTTAAAATCAGTCGCAATGCTTTATATCCTGCAGGACTGGTCTTAATTTGTTGTCCGTTTTTCAGTGTTAGCAGTTGATTTTGTTTCTCATAAAGTTCTATCCGTGAAATCATTTCTACATTTACAATAACAGAACGATGCACTCTGACAAATTGATTTTCGGGTAAATGCTCTTCAAAATACTTCATGGTTTGTTCTTTCAGGTATTTACCATGCACTGAGATTATTTGAACATAATCGCCATCGGCTTGTAAAAACAATATCTCTGAAACCAGTACCACATGAATTTTTGTTCCTGATTTTACGGCTACCCGTTCAAGTATTTCACTTTGAATGATAGTTTTTTGTACAATTTCTTCCACCGGGATATCTATTTCCGGAGCTTCGGTTGTTTTCTCTTTTTTAAACAAAGCAAGACGAAACTGTTGGATAATAAGCAAATAAATCAGTAATCCAATTAAGCCACGAACAGGTAATACCGGAATAAACTGAGTTGCGAAATCAATCCCAAATAACCAATAAAATAACCCATAACCGCCAATCATCCAAATGGATAAACTTAGTATTGCCAGGGCAACCTGATTCACTAATCGCTGATAGACCGTTAACGCAGCAAAGTTACCATATTTTACTACACTCCAGAGTACAATGCCAAGCAGACCGAAAACTGCAGCATGTATAAACCCATCCAGTAATAACATTCCAAATGGCAGCGTCACTAACCAATCCAAAACAAAAGCTTGCAACAAAGCATACACAACCCAAAGGAATGCATATTGCAAGGTTTGTTTCGTATTTTCAAAAAACGGATGAAGCATTTCAGTAAACAGTTATCAGTTTGATGTTTGAAAGGTTTGAGAGAATAGACTATTGCTCAAAGTTAATATTACTATATTGACGAAGCAGCAAATCATTTTTTTATGAATAAAAACAAATTCCTTGCCTCTTACCTCTGTTAATTAGTTCCTTATTTCTCCTCCACCAAATACACACGATCCGGTGATAATCAATTTTTTAGTTGTGTCAAGCGGTTCTTTTGGCATTCTATTATCCTGAAAACCACCAAATACCGCATCCAAATGTGTTTCTACGAACCAATCGGCTGGAACATAAATTGTTATACCACCAAAAACTGCATTTATATCCAGACGCGTTTCACCAATCGGTAGGTTTGTTCTCCGCAAATCGAGGATTATACCACCAAAAACGGCATTGAGTTCTCCACCTTTAAATTCCGGATCGAGCACAATGTGTTCGCCACTTCCAAAAACGCTGTTTTTTGAAAATCCCTGGCCGTTTCCATCCCACTTGGTATAAGCCTGATGACGATGTTCATGACGCATCCGATGATCATGTTGATGCCAATTCTCACTCCATGTTTCATAGCCCCATTTAGCTCCAAAAAGACGTTGTAATAAAATTGCGATACCGGCACCGATAAGTAATAAGGGCCAGTAAATGTGTAAAAATTGGTCATCGATACCCGGAATGATTTTGGGAATCATAAAAAATCCTCCTATGAAAATCAAAACAGTTCCTGAAATGAGACGCCCTTTAAACAGTTGAATAGCACCAATTAAAATCAACAGCATTTGCCAGGAAATAATTACTTGTTTCAGCGTTATGGGAATCAGTCCAAAATTAGAACCCAGAAACACTACACCAATCAACATAAGCACAAGTCCGAAGCCAATACCTTTGGAATAGCCCGAACGATACGAATTTTTCATTTCACTTTCCATAAAATTATTTTTTTAAATTATTTGACAAAGATACGGGCATTCAATACCACAAAACAAGCTAAAATCGATGAACCAGCCATTTTTTCCCGACCAAATTGGGTAAAAATGCAGGTGAAGCATCATCCCTAACTTAAAAATCGAACAAACATAGCAAATATTTATGGAAATAAAAAAACCATCCTGTCAATATTCTGAGCTTTGACTCAAACTTTTGTGAGTAAAAAACAAAAAAGGTGATCCACATCGGATCACCTTTCCATAGATTTCAGTTTTTAAAAACTATTTCAATCCCAATTTCTTTAGAATGTCTTTTGGGATGGCATTTTTGTTTACCAAAATATTAATCGTTTTGTGTAACACATACGATTCGCTGGCATACCAGATTCCTTTATATTTTGAGTCAGTTCCCCAGGAGTTTTTGACTAAATAATATTTTGTCCCGGTTTGATCTTTGGCAGTTCCGAAAATAACCATACCATGATCGTCGGTAGTTTGATAATTATCGAAAGAAGCCTGACGGATTTCTTGCGTCACTTTTACTTCGGGTTGAGGTTTAAGATTTTTGTAAATCTTATCTTCCCTGTCTTTATCTGAAATTCCCACCCAACGTGCCTGATCGGAACCGGTCATATTTTCAACTTTTGTTTCGGGATTTACGGCAATTCCTTTTTTTGTAAATCCTCTTTCGCTTACATCCGAACCCCAGGCTATACTGTATCCATTATCAATAGCATTATCGAAAACGCGTGCAAACTCATCCAATGGTAAGTTGTACGACTCTTCCCAACGCCAGTTATCCGGTATTTCGATGACAAATTTAGTGTAAAACGGATGATGTGTGAAAGAAGTAAGTGATACATAATCGTCCAGATTTAAACCCAGAGATTGCTCATATGTCAGTGGCGTAAACTTTTTCCCATCAACAGTAAATTCTTTCGGACAAGCTCCTAAATACGCATCCAAAACACCTTCAAAACCGCTTTTCCAGGCTGTTGAAAGTTTTTTGTTTGGGTTCGAAACTATAACTTTTACATATGCAGTAGTAAGTGCATCAAGTTCTCCGTGACGATGTTTGTCCTCGCCGTAGTTGAGTCCGCTCATAATCGATTCAGGAACTATACCGTAATTTTTAAGTACATAAACGACATCGGAAAACGATCCACCACCGGCAAAATTATTAGTTCCATTCATGCGAACATATTTATCGGCTTTATCAGTATAAGAATGATGCACCACGAACATTTCCGATAAATCTACTTTGGGTTTTCCCATGCGTAATAACTCGGCTTCGAAAAAGCCCAGAGCCGAAAAACTCCAACAGGTACCCGAACTTGCCTGGTTTTTTACGGATGTAATTTTGTTTTCTTTAATGGTTGTAAATTTGAAAGAGTCAACCGCAGTAGTGTCTTTTTGAGCAAAAGTTGCAACCGTGAAAAGCAATAATCCTATTAGTATTATGTTTTTTTTCATAAATATTTTGTATAAAAAAATGATTCGTAAAAGCTATGAGTTCTTTTACGAATCATTTAAATTGATGTTTAATTATTTAGTTGGTATATTTTCCAATGTTGCCAACAGAAAATCCCAGAACTTCTGAACTGTTGCGATGTTCACTTTTTCGTCCGGTGAATGTGGAAAGCGAATGGTAGGACCGAACGAAATCATATCCATTTTTGGATAATGTGTCCCGAGAATTCCACATTCAAGTCCGGCATGAATAATCATTACTTTCGGTGTTTTGCCGTATTTATTTTCGTAAACTTTGGTCATCTCTTTCAAAATTGGTGAATCTAAGTTTGGTTTCCAACCGGGATAACCACCCACCATTTCAACCTTAGCACCTGCTAGTAAAAATACACTTTCTACCATAGATGCCAGTTCCTCTTTGCGCGATTCAACTGAACTGCGCATAAGTGACCGAAGTATAATTGTTTCACCATCAGATTTAATAATGGCCAGGTTATTAGACGTTTCTACAACTGTAGGTAATTCAGAAATAAAGCGCATTACTCCATTTGGACAAGCAGTAACACCGTTAATCAAATCGTCCTGTACTTCTTCGGGAATCAATCCTGTAGGTAATTCCACTTGTTCCAGCGTGAACGAAATTTTTTCTTCAATGCCTTTGTATTCTTCAATAAATAATTCCTCGCATTCTTTTACGAAATCTACAATGTCATCCACTCCATCAGCCGGAACGGTAATCACGGCAAATGCTTCACGAGGAATTGCATTGCGCAGACTACCACCATCGATACTGGCCAAACGCGCTTCAAATTCCGCTACCGCTTCTTTTAGAAAGCGGAACATGAGTTTATTGGCATTAGCACGTTGCAAGTGAATGTCCACTCCTGAGTGTCCGCCTTTGAGTCCTGTTAATGATATTTTCAGGGCAACATCGCCTTCTTCAATTTCTACTTCTTTGTAACGGAAGGAAATATCTCCATCGATACCGCCGGCACAACCAACATAAAGTTCACCTTCATCTTCCGAATCCATATTGATCAGAATATCACCTTTCAGAAAATTAGGTTGTAAAGCGAATGCACCAAACATACCGGTTTCTTCGTCGACAGTAACAAACATTTCGATGGCTGGATGTGGAAAATCTTTCGATTGAAGTACAGCCATAGCAGCAGCAAGACCAATGCCATTGTCAGCACCTAAAGTTGTATCGCGGGCTGTTACCCAATCGCCATCAATATAAGCATCAATCGGATCTTTCTGAAAATCATGGGCTATATTGCTGTTTTTTTGGGGAACCATGTCCATGTGTGCTTGCAATACCACCGCTTTGCGATTTTCCATACCCTTAGTTGCCGGTTTGCGAATCAAAACATTCCCAATCTCGTCGCGAAGTGTTTCAAAACCGAGAGATTTTCCGAAGTTTTCGAGAAAAGCACCAATTTCTTCTTTTTTGTGCGAAGGACGTGGAACTTGTGTAATGTTGTAAAAATTTTGCCAAAGCGCTTTGGGCTCCAATTGGCGAATGTCATTTGCGGTCATATTCTTTTGTTAATTGGTTGAACAGTTAATTATTTGACTGGTTGATTAAAGATTAATTATTGAATGTCTTCTCCAGAGATTTAATTCGGGTTTAAAATAGGTCAAAAGTTATTTATTCAGATAATGAATAATTATTCATCCAATCTATTATGCAAATATCCACATTTATTTTGAGATTAACAGTTTTTTGAGTTAGTTTTTTTTAAATATTGATATTTAGTGCTGATTTTTGGAGTACTTCAAATATAAAATAAATGAACTTTTTTGATTAATGAAATTTTTCTGTAATTAGTCATGAAATTACAATGTCAATCAAAAATAAATTGGTAATTTTGCGCTCAAATTGAAACCTTAAAACATGCTCAGCTTTTCGCTTTATAATATTAAATTAAAATACTCAAATACAATCAATTGAAAATAAAAGGTTATCAATTGTAAATAAAAAAGTTATGCAACAAACTTATAAATTTGTAACTGCCGAGGAGGCAGCAAGCTATGTAAACAATGGCGACATCGTAGGATTCAGTGGATTTACACCTGCCGGTTGTCCGAAAGAAGTGCCAACTGCTATAGCCAAACGGGCAGAAACATTTCATGCCGAAGGTAAAGAATTTAAAATCGGAATGTATACAGGTGCTTCTACCGGCGATTCGTTGGACGGAGCACTGGCTCGTGCCAATGCCATTTTATTCCGGACCCCTTACCAATCGAATAAAGATTTGCGTTCTGCATTGAATTGTGATCGTGCTCCCTATTTTGATATGCATTTGTCTTCTATTGCACCTCATTTACGTTTCGGGTTTATGCCAAAACCAAAATTTGCCATTATCGAAGTTTGCGATTTAACTGCAGATGGCGAATTAATTTTGACTACCGGAGTTGGAATTTCACCAACCATTGCCCACCTGGCTGATTATATTATTGTGGAATGGAATCACAAACACCCAAAAGAGTTACGTGGCTTCCACGATATTTTCGAACCGCTTGATCCTCCTCACCGTTTACCAATGACCTTATTGACTCCATCGGATAGAATGGGGGTACCTGTATTAAAGGTTGACCCCTCAAAAATTTTATGTGTAGTTGAAACTTACCGCGATGATGAAGTGGGAGGCTTTACACCGACCGATGCTGTAACCGATAAAATTGGTAACAATGTTGCCAATTTTCTGGCAAGCGAAATTAAATCCGGCCGGATTCCGAAAGAATTTTTACCAATTCAATCGGGTGTGGGAAATATTGCCAATGCAGTAATGACTTCACTGGGAGCCAACCCTGACATACCAAAATTTGAAATGTACACCGAAGTAATTCAGGATTCGGTAATCGATTTGTTACGAAGCGGCAAAATTAAATTTGCCAGCGGATGTTCATTGACCATTACAACGCCGGTTTTGAAAGAACTCTACGAAGATTTGGAATTTTTCCGTGATAAAATTGTACTTCGTCCACAAGAAATGTCGAACAGCCCTGAATTGGCACGTCGTTTAGGATTGATTACCATCAATACTGCGCTCGAAGCTGATATTTTCGGAAATGTAAACAGTACACACGTTATGGGGTCAAAAATGATGAACGGTATTGGTGGTTCCGCGGACTTTACCCGTAGTGCATATATTTCGATATTTACAACACCTTCGACTGCTAAAAAAGGAAATATCAGTTCGATTGTTCCTATGGTTTCTCACGTAGATCAAAACGAACACTCAGTAAACATTCTGATTACTGAACATGGTGTTGCCGACTTGCGTGGTAAATCACCCATTCAACGTGCCGAGGAAATTATCGAAAATTGTGTAGCACCAGAATATCAACAAATGCTTCGCGATTATTTAGATTTGTCCGGCCCTTGTCACACACCTACAAATCTGCATGCCTGTTTCGGAATGCACACACAATTTATGAAATCCGGTAGTATGTTGGGTACCGATTGGGAAGATTTTAAATAATTAATTATCAGAGAATAGGCTATTAAATTTTCTTAAACAGGAAATCACCATTATATGATGATTCCCTGTTTTTTTTTAGTCCAAAACATAAAAATCGCGTGCGAAGTGTTGTAATTTGAACGTGATAATTTTAGTTCTAAATCGACAATTTATTTGTTTCAACTACAGTCAATATATTTGTCATATTATGTTGATATATTGGTAGATATATAGTGCCAGTTTAATTTTATTTAGGTTTATGTTGCTAAAACAAAATAATGTTGTATTTTTATCAACGAATTTCATAAAAAAATATATGTATTTGCATCCAGTTCATTGATTTATTGTTTACTTTTACATATAAAATCCTTTGATCCAGTATAGATACCCTAAAACGCCTTAGATGAAAACCAACGAACTACACTCCCCAGAAACTGGAAAGCTGAATACGAAAAATAAAACCTATTTGAATCAGTTTCCCATTGTTGGAATCGGTGCTTCGGCCGGAGGATTAGAAGCATTGGAACAGTTTTTTGGAAATATGCCCAATAACAATGGCATAGCGTTCGTTGTGATTCAACACCTCGATCCAACTCATGCCGGTATTATGCCTGAGTTACTACAACGAATTACTACAATGAAGGTATTTCAGGCAAGTGACGGTTTAATGGTAAAACCCAACTGCTTGTACGTGATACCACCCAACAAAAGTATGTCGATACTGAATGGTGTTCTTCATTTGTTCGATCCGGTTGAAATAAGAGGTTTGCGTTTACCAATTGATTTTTTCTTTCGTTCGTTGGCCGATGACAGGCTCGAAAAAAGCATTGGTATTGTTCTTTCTGGCATGGGTTCTGATGGGAGTCAGGGACTAAAAGCCATTAAAGAAAAAAACGGTATGGTACTGGTGCAATCTCCTGACTCGGCCAAATTCGATGGTATGCCCCGTAGTGCAACAGAAGCTGTGATAGCTGATATTGTTGCACCAGCTGAGGAATTGCCTTCCAAACTTATTGATTTACTTCAATTTATTCCTTCAATTAACACAGTTACTGAAATTGACGATAAAAGCAAGAGCAATCTTGATAAAATCATCATTCTACTTCGTGAACAATCGGGTCACGATTTTTCGCATTATAAAAAAAATACCCTGTTTCGTCGCATCGAAAGACGAAAAGGTTTACACCAAATAGACAAGTTACAAAACTATGTACGTTTTTGTCAGGAAAATCCTAAGGAATTGGAGATACTTTTTAAAGAGTTATTAATCGGTGTCACCAACTTTTTTCGTGATACTGCAGTGTGGGAAAAGCTTAAAGAGCAAGTTCTTCCAGCTTTGATGGAAGAATTACCAAACGGATATGTTATACGCGCCTGGGTAACAGGGTGCTCTACGGGAGAAGAAGCTTATTCATTAGCCATTATTTTTAGTGAAGTAATGGAAAAAATTAAAAATCGCAATAGCCTGACTGTACAGATTTTTGCCACAGATATCGACTCAGATGCCATTGAGATAGCCCGTAAAGGTGTATATTCTTCAAATATAGTTACAAATGTTTCGTCGGAACGGTTAAGTCGGTTTTTTACTGTTGTAGGTGACGGTTACCGTGTAAATGCCCCATTACGCGAAATGGTGGTATTTGCTCCTCAAAATATAATTAAAGACCCGCCATTTACTAGACTAGACATTTTAACCTGCCGCAATGTGTTGATATATATGGAACCTGAATTACAAAAAAAATTAATGTCTCTGTTTAATTATAGCCTTAATCAAGGGGGAATTATGGTACTTGGCACTTCAGAAGCCCTGGGAAACCAAAGTGAAGGATTCGAAGATATTGATTCTCAATTGAAAATTTATAAGCGTACATTAACACCAAAGCCGCGTCAAATCATTGAATTTCAAGGCTCGTTTTCACATAAAGGAGCAGTGCCAATTGTAAAAAAAACAGCTTCTAAAGTTATTGAGAATATACAAACCTTAGCCGATCAGATTTTACTTCAGCGTTTTGCTCCTGCCAGTGTACTTGTTAACGACAAAGGCGATATAATTTACATTACAGGACATACCGGAAAATACCTTGAACCGATAGCCGGTAAAGCAAACTGGAATATTCATGCCATGGCACGCGAAGGATTGCGCCACGAACTGCCGAGTGTCTTTCGAAAAGCTTTGAAAAACTTCGACCCTGTAATTTTGCGAAATATTAAAGTTGGAACAAATGGAGGTACTCAGTTTATTGATTTAACTGTTCAACGCATCGAAAGCCCCGATTTGTTAAAAGGTATGGTGATGGTGATATTTACCGATGTGTCAGAAGTAATTGAACACAATATTAACAACCCAATAAAAGGAAAACGAAGTTCAACCGGACTGATTAAAGAATTGGAAGTTAAATTGCAGGGATGTTATGACGATTTGCAAAGTACCCACGAAGAGATGCAAACTTCACAGGAAGAGCTGAAATCGACCAATGAAGAGCTTCAATCAACTAACGAGGAATTACAATCGACCAACGAGGAACTTATGACCTCTAAGGAAGAGATGCAGAGTCTGAACGAAGAACTACAAACGGTTAATATAGAGTTGTTAAACAAGTTAAGTGATTTCGTACTGGCAAACAATGATATGAAAAACCTACTCAACAGCACCGAAATTGCTACCTTATTTCTTGACAAGGAATTGAATATCCGCAGATTTACTGACAATGTGATTAATGTTATTAAACTGCGTAACACCGATGTAGGAAGACCTTTTACCGATCTGGTTACCGATTTACAATATCCCGAAATAGGTGATCATGCGCAACAGGTACTCAAAACTCTTATAACTATCGAAAAGGCAATTATAACTAACGATGGAAGATGGTTTAATGTTAGGATTATGCCCTACCGAACTTTAGACGATCACATCAATGGACTGGTGATAACTTTTACTGATATAACTGTGGCTAAAAAGTTGGAAATAAAACTAGAAAGAACAAATGACGCGTTGACTATTTCAGAGACTCGTTATCGTCGTCTTTTTGAATCGTCGAAAGATGGGATACTTATCCTTGATGCAGAAACCGGAAAGATTATGGATGTGAATCCATTTTTGATAGAGATGTTGGGCTACTCACAAGAACAATTCATTGAAAAAGCCATTTGGGAAATAGGCTTCTTGAAAGATATAGTGGCTAATAAAGATAAGTTTTTAGAATTGCAGCAGAAGGAAATTGTACGTTACGAAAATTTACCGCTGGAAACGGCACACGGACGAAAAATCAATGTTGAGTTTATTAGCAATGTGTATTCAGTAAATAATTTGAAGGTAATTCAATGCCAGATTCGTGATATTAGTGGGCGAAAGTAGGGATATCCACTCACCCCGAAAAGAAGATCCGCTCAAACGCTTCTTTTGGTGGTTAGTCGAATATATAAAAAATAGAGAATGAACAATTCGCTAACACGTCAAACCTTGAAAGACCTGCCTGCGATAGGCAGGAACGGTTGAACGCTAAGAAATGGGTGTATTCTGATTAGTGTTTTTTTAGAAACTGCGTATTAGAAACACAATTATGGCGTATGTATCTCAAATTATGCGTTTTATAACCAAAAATTTTAAACTAAGAATTGAAAATCAAAAATCTTATCACTATGACAACCGAAATCAAATCCACCGCAGAAATTCTTCGCCATAAAGCAGAAGAGTTGGCTAACAAAAAACTGTCAAGATCTGAATCAAAACTTTCTGAACTTGAAACGCAAAAACTCATTCACGAGCTGGAAGTCCATCAAATTGAGCTGGAAATGCAGAATGAAGAACTCGTACTGGCTAAAACAGAAGCACTGCATGCTGTCGAAAGATACACCGAATTATACGATTTTGCACCAACTGGATATTTTACACTTTCCAAAGAAGGAATAATTTTCGAACTGAATCTGTATGGTTCTCAAATACTTGGCAAAGAGCGAGTCTACTTAACAAATCGGCGTTTTGGTTATTTTGTTTCCGATAATACAAAAACAATTTTTTATCACTTTCTCGAAAATATATTTGACAGTAGAGTCAAAGAAACCTGCGAAATTTCTTTGATTACCAATGAAAATGCACTAATACATGTAATTCTTACGGGCCTGGTTTCCGAAAAAAGAGAACAATGTCTGGTTACAGCCGTTGACATCACCGATCGGAGGCTTACCGAGGAAGATTTACATGATAAAATAAAAGAATTGGAGGAGTTTATTAACTTATCTAACGGGCGAGAACAGACAATGATTGCTTTGAAAAAGGAAATAAATGAATTATTAAAAAAAAGTGGAGAGGAAGAAAAATACGAATAAATGATTGATTCACAGATGACGGTGACTAAGAAAAATGATTTTTAATTATTTCTCAATTGCATTTGATCACCACTCTGCTTAGTGTAACCAAAAATAAGTGAAAATCCGCGTTCTTTTTAAATTGCATCTATATACAGTACTTTGAGGTAGCATTATAATTTTAATAACGGTCTGCAATGAAAAACGAAATTAAAACTGCCGAAGAAATTCTACGCCAAACTGCCGAAGAGTTGTTGAAAAGCAAATCATCGAAATCTACTACGCAACTTTCTAAAATAGAAACACAGAAACTTATTCACGAGTTGGAAGTGCACCAAATTGAGCTTGAGTTACAGAATGAAGAGCTCTTGTTGGCAAGTATTGAATCAAAGAAAGCTGCTGAGAAATATTCGGACTTATACGATTTTGCACCATCAGGTTATTTTACACTATCCAAAAATGGTGAAATCATTGAATTAAACCTTTGCGGAGCACAAATGCTTGGTAAAGAGCGAGTCTACTTAACAAATCGGCGTTTTGGTTATTTTGTTTCCGACGATACAAAACCCATTTTCAATCTTTTTCTCGATCAAGCTTTTAAAAGCAGAGTTAAAGAAACTTGTGAAATTTCCATTGTTATCGATAGACAAATACTAATCTATGTTCACCTAAGTGGCATTGTCTCCGAAAATGGAGAACATTGCCTTGTGAACGTGATAGATATCACCGAAAGCAAGCGGACAGAGGAAGCATTAAAAGCAAGCGAGAAACTTTACCGTAATCTGATTGAAAAAATGCCGGATGGTGTATATAAAAGTACACATGATGGAAAGTTTGTTTCGGTAAATCCGGCTATGGTAGCCATGTTAGGTTATGATAGTATTGAAGAGTTGATGGCAATAGATATAAAAAAAGAGTTGTATTTCGGGAAGGAAGACCGCAATAGGTTAGTTGCTGAAGAGGAAAAAAATGGATTTGCTGTTTTCAAAATGAAGAGAAAAGACGGTTCTGGAATTTGGGTGGAGGATAATCCTTGGTATAGTACCGATGAAAAAGGGAATATTCTCTATCACGAAGGTATTATAAGGGATGTGACTGAACGAAAACGTGCAGAGCTTGAACTTCGAGAAAAGGAATTTCAATACCGTAGTCTTGTTAATTCGGGAAAGGCACTAATCTGGACTTCCGGTACCGATAAATTATGCAACTATTTTAACGAACCCTGGTTAAAATTTACAGGTCGAACACTCGATCAGGAAATGGGCAATGGATGGTCTGAAGGAGTTCATCGCGATGATTTTGACCGCTGTCTTGAAACATATAATACTGCTTTTGATAAACGCGAAGAATTTGAAATGGAATACAGGATGCATCATGTAAGTGGTGAATATAGGTGGATACTTGATATTGGCACTCCAAATTATAACAGTAACGGAGAATTTGCAGGCTACATCGGGCATAGCTTCGACATCACCGATCGCAAACTGGCGGAAGAGGCTCTGGCCCGGGAACAGTATTTGATGAATGCACTGATGAATAACCTGCCCGATCATATTTATTTCAAAGATAAGGAGAGTCGATTTATCAAAATTAATGACGCCCATGCGCAATTGTTCGGACTTAGTGTGCCCGGGGAGGAGATTGGTAAAACGGACTTTGATTTCTTTACTGAAGAACATGCCCGACAAGCCTATGAGGATGAACAGACAATTATTCTGTCGGGTAAACCATTGATCAAGGAAGAAAAAGAAACCTGGTCAGATCGTCCTGATACCTGGGCTTCAACCATAAAACTTCCTCTGGTGAATCTGGAAGGGAACATAATTGGGACATTTGGAATATCAAGGGATATCACTGAACGTAAAAATGCGGAAGTAGCTTTAACGGAAAGTGAAGAAAAACTAAGCACCCTTTTTGCTTCTATGACCGAAATGGTGGTATTGAATGAACTGGTATTTAATGAGTTGGGCGAAGCGATTAATTACCGGATTATCGACTGTAACAATGCTTTTACTGTTAATACTGGAAATAAAAAAGAAGATGCTGTAGGAAAATTAGCATCAGATATTTATCAGACCGATACCCCACCCAATCTGGAGATTTATGCAAAAGTCGGCATAACAGGAGAACCTTATAAATTTACTAACTATTATGCGCCTATGGACAAGTACTTTATGGTTTCGGTAATTTCTCCCAAAAAGAATCAATTTTCAACTATTGCCACAGACATCACAGCTATTCAGCAGATACAAGAGGAAATAAAGGATAAAAACAAGGAACTTGAAAATTATCTCTACGTTGCTTCTCACGATTTAAGATCTCCTTTAGTAAATATTCAGGGATTTAGTCAACGTTTTAAAAAACAGTCAGATGCTATTAAAAATGCTCTGGCTGAAAGTCAACAAAAAGCTGAAACAAAGCAAAGTTTAGATAGAATTACAAATGAAGATATTCCCAAAACATTAAACTTTATTTTATCGAATGTTTCGAAGATGGATAGCCTTATAAATGGTCTTTTGCAGATATCCAGAACCGGACGGGTAGCTATGATAATAAGAAAAATTGATATGAACCATTTGATGAAAACAATCTTTGCCGGTTACAATTTTCAAATTACGGAATTTTCTGCCAAAGTGATAATTGAAGATTTATCCGATTGTTATGGAGACGAAAATCAGCTTAATCAGCTATTTTCCAATATCATTAGCAATGCCCTCAAATATAGAGATTCGAGCAGAAAATTAGTGATTGAAATTGCTTCCCGTGTACAATTCAACAAAGTGATTTACAGTGTAAAAGATACGGGAATGGGAATTGGATCGAGGCATCTTGAAAAAATTTGGAATGTATTTTACAGGATTGATTCCGCATCACGCGAAGTAGGTGAAGGTATAGGACTAAGTATTGCCAAAAGAATTATCGACAAACACAAAGGCAAAATATGGGCGGAATCGGAAGAAGGAAAAGGTAGTATTTTTTATATTGAATTACAAAAAAACCAATTTGAGGAATAATAAGATATGCTCAACCGATTTCATCGGTTTGTCGGATATATAGATAGAAAATTGGAATAATTACCCACGCGTCAAACCGTGAAAAGAACTGTTAGACGCTGCAAAATACAAACTTTAAACAACAAAAAAAATGGAAACCTACAAAGAGTTGATCATTCTTATTGCTGAAGATGACGACGGACACGCAGAACTGATTAGAGAGGGATTAGTGGAATCGGGGGTTTGTAATAAAATCAAACGGTTTTCGAATGGTGAAGATGTTTGGCGTTTTATATCGTGTACAGGTAACAAGGAAGTTCGCGACAAAACTAAAAATTATCTGTTGCTGCTCGATATTAATATGCCCAAAATGGATGGTGTGGAAGTATTGAAAAGAATAAAATCCGACCAGGAATTAAAAGAAATTCCGGTTATGATGCTCACAACTACCGATGATCCGCGTGAAGTTGAAGGCTGTTATCAACTTGGTTGTAATTTATATATTAACAAACCCATTAATTTTACTAAATTTACGGAAACTTTGAAACGCCTGGGCTTATTTATTCAAATTGTAAAAATCTAATTTATTTACTGATTTACAACTTGCCTGCTGCAAGCAGGTTTATTATTTAAGATGCAGTTTTTGATAATTTACATAACCAAAAAAACCTACAAATTTCACTCTAAAAGTCCCATTTGGGGGTTGGTTTTCAAAAAAATAATCTTATGAAAGCAATAACAAACACAATACTCATTATTGAAGATGACGCGGGCTTAATTGAATTACTTAACGAAAAAATTGAAGACTGCGGTTATCAAACTGCCTGCGTATTATCGGCTGCCAAAGCTTTTGAATGGCTAAAAGTGAATACAGCATTCCTGATATTATTGGATTACAGCCTTCCGGATTTGAATGGTAAAGAGTTTATTGCTGAATTGAAGAAAAAAGGACATTCAGTTCCACCATTCATTTTAGCTACAGGTCAGGGAGATGAGCGCATTGCAGTTGATATGATGAAACTGGGTGCCAGAGACTATATTATTAAAGATATTCACTTTCTTGAAATGATTCCTTTAGTAATTTCTAAGGTTTATAGCGTGATTGAAAATGAGAATAAGCTTAAACTGACAGAAAAAGCTTTGTCCGAATCATATAAATTCAACAACCAAATTATTGATAGTGCTCAGGAAGGGATTATTGTTTACGACCTGAATATGAAATATCAGGTTTGGAATCCATTTATGGAAAAATTGAGTGGAATTAAGACCTCGGATGTTTTAGGCAAATATTTATTGGAAGTTTTCCCGTTTTTAATTGATACTGGACTTATCGATAACATTAAAAACGCGCTTCAGGGAGAAATTAAAAAGGATATTGAAATTCATCTCGATTTCCCTATAACCGGAAAAACGGGCTGGATATCTGATGCTATTTCTACTTTAAGGAATATAGATGGTGAAATAGTTGGTGCTATTTCTTCAGTTCGTGATATTACCGAAAGAAAACTGGTAGAAGATGCTCTACGTGAAAGCGAATACCATTTGCGAACCATAATAGAAAACGAGCCGGAATGCATTAAAATTGTTGATGAGAAAGGACGATTGATAATGATGAACCCTGCCGGGCTGGCAATAATAGAAGCTGATTCGTTGGAACAGGTAGTCGGATATTCTGTACTTAATTTTATTGCTCCCGAATACCAAGCTGATTATGAAGAGATGCATAAACATGTGCTAGCCGGCGAATCAATGCAAATGGAATATGAAGTGATTGGTTTAAAGGGTCGGCGCCGCTGGCTGGAGACCAAAGCCGTACCTATAAACGACAATGGTAAGGTGTTACATCTCGCCATTGCACGCGATATCACCGAGAGCAAACTTTTAGATGATGCATTACGCGAGAGCGAGGAACTTTACCGAAATTTGGTATTAATGATTCCCGATGGTGTCTATAAAAGTACCGTTGATGGAAAATTTGTCGACGTCAACCCAGCCATGGTAAAACTGCTGGGTTATGAGAATAAAGAGGAACTGATGGCAATTGATATTAAGTCGCAATTATATTTTGATATTTCCGATCGCGAAAACAAGAAGTTGAATAACCGGAATGAGGAAATGTCGATTTTCCGCATGAAAAAGAAGGATGGTTCCGGCATTTGGGTCGAAGATCATGGCTGGTATATTACTGATGAAAATGGGAATGTCATTTCACATGAAGGAGTTCTGCGTGATATTACCGAACGCAAAAAGGTTGAAGATGCATTGCAAGATAGCGAAACTAATTTGAAAAAGGTACTCATCGCAAGTTCTGAGTTGATTGATGTAAACTCTGAAAGTCCCGATTATGGAAAAATAGCCGATAAGGTACTCGAAATATCAGGTGCAAAATACGTTTGTTTTAACATTTACGATGAAAATGGGCTTGATCTTACAACGGTAGCTCTATCGGGATTAAAAGAGAACGTTTTGAATGCAGCGTCTTTTCTCGGATTTGATGTTATTAACAAAAAGTGGGAGAATGATCCTATACGAACCGAAAAGATGAAAGATAAAACGATTACCCGGTTTGGTTCTATACGCGAACTGTCCGGTTCGGTTATTCCCAAAACAGTTTCAAATTTAATCGAAAAAACGTTTAACCTTGGGAGTGCTTTTATTGTAAATATCATCAAAAATAATAAATCTCTCGGTGATTTCACATTAATTTATTCAAAAGGAGAAACTATACGCAACAGTGAACTTGTTGAACTTTTTGCCAATCAGATAGGATTATTCATTGAGCGTAAAAAAGCAGAGGTAGAATTAAACGAAAAAATGGGTGAGTTGATACATTTTCATCGGCTGACTGTTGGGCGGGAACTGACCATGATTGAATTAAAGAAGGAAGTGAATGAATTGCTCCAAAGAATAGGTGAAGATAAAAAATATAAAATCGTCGAATAAAGTAATGACTCGCTGATGAAGGGGTAATTAATTCGTGAATACCCAGGATTCCTAATACCGGTGTTATCAGAGTGCATAAAATAACTTAAGAACCAACATATGAAAGATAACAATAAAACTATTCCCGAAATGTTTTATCGATTGCAAGGTCTTGATATTTCGAAATTTGATGAAACATTCTTGAAAAAATCGATAAAAAAAAGAATCACAGAAACTAATTGTGACTCGGAAGAAGCCTATTGTGCTTTGTTGGGGGAGCAAAATAACAGCGAAGTGGAGCATTTTTTAGCTTCCCTCTTTATCAGCTACAGTGAATTTTTCCGCGATCCGCTTACATTTGCAGTGTTGGAACGCATCCTATTGCCATCCATCGTATTGAAAAAAGCAAATGCCCATAGAAAAGAGATTAGAATCTGGTCGGCTGCCTGTGCCTCGGGGCAGGAAACATATAGTTTGGCAATGTTAATGAAAGAATTTAGAAATGTAGATGGAGAGGAAATTAATTTCCGTATTTTTGCGACAGATTACTCTGTAGAACAGGTAAATGAGGCACAAAGAGGACAATATTCTGTTCAGGCATTAAATAATCTGAGTCAAAAGTGGGTAAATAAATGGTTTACAAAAGAAGGAAATAGCTATATTGTAAAAGATGAATTGAAAGAAAATATTGATTTTTCAACTTTCGATTTATTCAATGAGGAACACAATAGTCCGCCTACAAGTATTTTTGGTGATTTCGATTTGGTGGTGTGTGCTAATTTGTTGTTTTATTATAAACCGGAATATCGTAAAAAAATACTCAAAAAGGTTACACATAACATGGCAAATGGAGCTTATCTGATAACCGGTGAAGCAGAACGAAATATTCTTTTGCAGCATTCTTTTGAGGAAGTATTTCCACAGTCGGCTATCTTTCGGGAAAATAAGGTTGAGCCGTTATATTTTCACTAAGTAATTAATAATTCATAATTCAGTATTAAATACAGACATATTACCTTACATTTACAAAAAAATTCAATACGACATTATTTTTATCTTATCACTTGAGTTGCTAAGTTACGAAGTAGTACAAAAATTATTTAATGATATTCTAAAATAATTTGTGTAACTGAGGAGCTTAGTGACTTATTTTTAAGCCAGTAGTTTGCATAAATTAAAATATAAAATTGCGTTTATAAATCCGTTTCATTAGTATGTGAATTTAATTAGCACGAAAAAGAATAAGTTATTATGAGAATGAAAGATCTTAAAATCGGAACACAGCTTATGCTTGGCTTTGCCGCTATGCTGGTGTTTGTTATTGTATTGGGTGTGGTTTCTTTTATACAATCCAGTCAACTTAACTTAGAAACAGAAGCAATTTATAACCATCCATTGCATGTAAGAAGAGCCCTCGGAAGCCTTGATGCCGATATACTGAGTATGCGTTTGGGTAACAGAGACTTGATGTTAGCAGTTACTGAAAAGGAAAAACAAGATGCATTGCAATTAATGGAATTATCTGCAACTGATGCGGTAAAGCAATTTGAGCTTCTGAATGCAAGTTATCTGGGTCCAAAATCAGATATTGATGAAGCTTATAAAGCTTTTGTCAGTTGGAAGACTGCTCGCGAAGAAAATACCAAACTGGCACTTTCGGAAGAAGATCAAAAAGTAAAGGACAGCGTCAAATCTAACGGAACAGTAGGAATTTACAGAGATAAGATGTTGGCCAAAATTCATGTAATTGATGATTATTCTATTCAAAATGCTAATGATTTATATATTAGTTCACAAAAATTAAGTAGCTCGCTAAGAGTGCAATTGATTCTGCTGGTAGTTGGCATTTTATTGCTTTCAATTCTTATCAGTTTTTATTTGCTGAGACGTATCCGCAAACCAATTCTAGAGCTGACTGATGCAACTACACGTTTTCACAACGGTGATATGAATGCACGCAGTACAAATGAATCGAAAAACGAGTTTGGGATTCTAACCGGTTCATTCAATGTTATGGTTGAAAGTATTCAGATGAACGCTGATTTAAGCGAAAAAGCTTCAACTCTTGCAGGTTCTATGCTGATCGAAGAAGATGCGAATAAATTTTTTCAGACAATTCTTCCGGCACTTTCCGACCATACAAATTCACAAATGGCTGCTGTTTACCTGTTGAGTGACGATAAAAAATATTTCGACCACTTTGAATCCATTGGAATGACAGATACGACCAAACAAACTTTTGTATCAAACGGTTTGGAAGGAGAATTTGGTCAGGTGCTTGCTACTCACAAAATTCAGCATATTAAAAGTATACCCATCGATACGCGTTTTATTTTTCAAACGGTAAGTGGTAAGTTTATTCCACGCGAAATTATTACCATACCTATAATTGTCGGGAAGGAAGTGGTTGCTATTATTTCGTTGGCAAGTATTCGGAAATATAGCGATCAATCTAATATGTTAATTGCCGATATTTATGATACTCTTAATGCCAGGGTTGAAGGTGTTTTGGCCTATCGCAAGATGAAAGAAATTTCGGAAAGAATGGAAATTCAAAATAGTGAACTGGAAGCACAGAAAATTGAAATGGAATCGCAAGCGGTAGAACTTACAGAGCAAAACATGGAACTGGAGATGCAGAAAATCCAGTTGAACGAAGCCAACAGACTAAAAACAAATTTTTTGTCGAATATGAGTCACGAGTTGCGTACTCCGCTAAATTCGGTGATTGCACTTTCGGGCGTACTCAACCGTCGGCTTATTAAGAAAATTCCTGATGAGGAATATAGCTATCTGGAAGTGATAGAACGTAACGGGAAACATTTACTCACGCTCATCAACGATATACTCGATATCTCGCGTATCGAGGCAGGACGTGAAGAGATTGAAATATCGAAGTTCAACATAAATAATTTGATAGCTGAAATAAATAGCATGATACAACCTCAGGCAGAACAGAAAAACATAGAACTGATACAAACAGCACCTGAAGTTGAATTATACATTACCAGCGATGCTCACAAATGCCGTCATATTTTGCAAAATTTGATTGCTAATGCGTTGAAATTTACCGAAAAAGGCCAAGTAGTAGTTAGCATCGAGCAGAAGAGTGGAACTTTTAATATTACTGTTGCGGATACCGGCATTGGTATTTCCAAAAATCATTTGCCCCATATTTTCGATGAATTCCGTCAGGCCGATGGCAGCACTTCCCGTAAATTCGGTGGTAACGGATTAGGACTGGCTATAGCCAAAAAATACACAAACTTGCTTGGTGGGACTATCTCAGTTAAAAGCACGCCCGATGTAGGTTCAACCTTTAAGCTTACATTGCCTTTGTGTTATTTAGCTGAAAACAAAATTGCAGAAACCGCAACAACAAACGGTTTAAATTTTTCCACAAAACAAGCACCATCAAGATACATTTCTACTAAATCTACTGCTTCAAAGACGATTTTATTGGTGGAGGACAGCGAACCGGCCATCATCCAATTAAAAGATTTTATGGAAGAAAGTGGTTACAAAATATTGGTAGCACATGATGGTAGTGAAGCGTTGGAAATAATTGACCGAACTATCCCCGATGCCATAATTTTAGACCTAATGATGCCCGGAATCGATGGATTTGCTGTACTAAAAACACTCCGCGAAGCTGAACCAACAGTAAATATACCGGTGCTAATACTTACAGCAAAACATATCACGAAAGAAGACATTAAGATATTAAAACAAAGTAATGTGCATCAACTGATTCAGAAAGGCGATGTGAATCGCAGTGAACTATTGAATGCGGTAGCGACTATGGTATTTCCCGCAACAGTGGAAACGGTGAAACCTCCACGTGAATTACAAACCATCGAAGGAAAACCGGTAGTGCTCGTGGTAGAGGATAATCCCGACAATATGCTTACCGTTAAAGCAATTCTTGCTGATAATTATACAATTCTGGAAGCAGTAGATGGTAATGAAGGCCTGGAAATGGCGAAAAAACACAATCCAAATTTGATTTTAATGGACATTGCATTACCCGGAATGGATGGTATTGAAGTATTTAAAGCCATACGTAAAAATGTACAATTAGAACATATCCCTATAATTGCACTTACCGCCAGTGCCATGAATTCCGACCGTGAAACGATACTGGCTTATGGGTTTGATGCCTACCTTGTAAAACCAATCGATGATAAATTGTTTTTCAAAGCAATAAATGAAGTACTTTATGGAAAGTAAGAAGATTAAAATTCTAGCTATCGACGATAATTCAGATAACCTAATCACTATAAAAGCATTGATATATGAAGCATTCGAAAATGCTTTGATATTTACGGCGTTAAGCGGAATAAAAGGTCTTGAACTGGCAACAACCGAAAATCCGGATGTAATTCTGCTTGATATAGTCATGCCAGACATGGATGGTTTTGAAGTTTGCCAAAGGTTGAAAGCTGACAATAAGCTAAGTGACATTCCTGTTGTTTTTGTTACCGCACTTAAAGGCGACAAAGAGAGTCGTATTCGGGGCTTGGAAGTTGGCGCCGAAGCCTTTCTGGCAAAACCTATCGATGAGAGCGAACTCACTGCCCAAATACGGGCCATGGTAAAAATAAAAGCCTCCAATATTGAAAAACACAACGAAAAAGAACGACTTGCTGCTTTGGTAGCTGAACGAACCCGCGAGTTGAAAGAAAATCACGTTGCTACACTAAACCTCCTTGATGATTTGAAAAATGAGAATGAAGCGAGGAGGAAAAGCGAGGATGCATTGCAAAAAAATGAAGAACGGTTCAGAAATATCTCTGCAAGTATATCAGATATGTCGTATTCCTGTAATATCGATGCAAATGGAGATTCTACCATCGATTGGATATACGGAGCCTGTGAGAGAATTACCGGATGTACAAATGAAGAACTAATTGCATTGAAATGCTGGGGGAAGTTGGTTGTTGAAGAGGATTTTCCAATTTTCAAAAAGCATATACTTGATGTGAAACCAGGTTTTTCTGATATGTGCCAACTTCGTATTCTAAATAAAAACAGCAATATTGTCTGGGTACAGGCATCCTCAAAATGTGTAAAACAGAAAGATTCCGATAACTGTCTTTTATATGGAGGTATTATTGACATTACTGAACGCAAGCGTATAGAGGATGCACTACGCGAAAGTGAGGAAAAATACCGCAGTTTGGTTCAGTATTCGAGCGATCCGATTTTCAGTTACAACCCCGACGAAACATACCGGTTCGTAAACGAAGCATTTGCAAAGACATTTGATAAAACCCCGGATGACATCATTGGAAAGTCACCATACGACATTTTGCCATACGATGAAGCTGAAAAGCGGTTAATTCAAGCCAGAAATGTCTTTAAGACAGGTAAAAAAGATGAAATCGATGTCAAAGTTGTTACTAAGGCAGGTGATGTACAATATCTTTTGACGATGGCAGATCCGATCAAGGACGTTCAGGGAGAAGTGCTATACGTTACCTGCATTTCAAAAGATATTACCGGGCGCAAATTAGCTGAAGAAAAGCTTCGTCACGTAGCACGGCTTTATGCCCTGCATAGTCAGATCAATCAGGCAATCGTCCATACTCGGGAACAAGAAGAGTTATTTCAAAAAATTTGTCAGGTGGCGGTTGAATTCGGGCAGTTTCGCATGGCACGGGTAGGATTGTTTGATGAATCTGATAACAAAATAATACCGGTAATTTCAGCTGGTCATGATGACGGTTATCTGGATCATATACACATTATTCCCGGTGATAAAGAATACGGGGAAGGTCCTTCAGGACAGGCGTTTTACGAGAAAAATGTCATATTCTGCAACGACATTGCCAATGACCCGAAAATGCTTCCCTGGAGAGCTGAAGCATTAAAACGCGGATATCGGTCATCGTGCGCCGTTCCATTCCAACGCAATGGAAAAAATATTGGAGAATTGGCATTATATGCATCAGAATCAGAGTTTTTCAATGAAGATGAACTAAAACTGTTATTGAAAATTGGTGAGGAAATTTCCTTTGCACTCGATGCCATATCATCCGAAAATGAAAGAACCCAAATTGAAGAAGCATTAGTTGAGAGCGAAACCAAATACAGGGAATTTGTAGATAATTCTCCCGAAGCAATAGCAATTTATTCCGAAGGAAGAGTGGTTTATGTTAATAATGAATGTGTGAGGTTGATGAGAGCAAAAACCAGGGATGAATTGTTAGGACTTCCGGTTATTGAATTTATCCATCCTGATAATCGAGCTATCGTTTTAGAAAGAATGATGAATGTTGCTCAGACCGGGATTGATATTTCCTTAGCACCGGTAGAAGAGAAGTATATAAGGCTCGATGGTACTGCCATTTCTGTTGAGGTAAAAGCTATGCCGATTTTGTTAGACAATAAACTTGCAATTCAACTATCGGCCCGTGATATTACCGACCGCAAACTGATAGAAGCGTCACTGGAAAGCAGCCGGACAGAATTGAAAGCCATCTACGATAACGCACCTGTGATGATGTGTCTGGTGAATGAGGATCGGAGAATTCTCTTTGCAAATCATGCTTTTACCGAATTGACAAGCACCATCGAAATCGATCTTAAAGGTGGACAAGTTGGTGGTGTTGTGGGATGTATTAATTCACTGGATGATCCGCGGGGTTGTGGTTACGGAAATAACTGCGAGAGTTGTGAATTAAGGCTGGCCATGGAAGATACATTCAACACCGGAATCGGTCATCGCGATATAGAATATCATTCTACTCCAATGTTCAATGGAGAAAGGCGAGAAGTTTCTCTACTTGGTTCAACTGCAATCATAAAAAATAATGAAGAGAAAAATCTTTTGTTATGTCTGCATGATATTACCGATAGAAAACTTGCGGAAAAGGAATTAATGGAACAAAAACACTTTTTTGAGCAAATGTTCATGCAATCTTCTGTAAGCACTCAAATTCTTGATCGTGAAGGTTGGTGTGAGAAAATTAATCCGAAATTAAGTCAGTTATTTGGTGTAGACCCTAAGCATATTGAAGGAAAAGTCTACAATATTTTCAATGATGAGGCTGTTATTAAAGGAGGTATTATTCCAAACTTAGAAAAAGTTTTTGTTAAAGGACAGACTGCCGAGTGGGAAGTATTCTTTGATATTGGTCTCGCTGCAGATTCTCAAGATATTGTTGTTCATGATAAAAAGAAAGTATGGTTTAATAACTGGGCTTATCCGATATTCGAACAAAATGGCGAAATAAGTCATGTGATCATTCAACATAACGATATCACTGATCGTAAGCAATCGGAAGAAGCGCTGCAAAAGAGTGAAATGTTCCTGCGAACCTTTATCGAGAATACACCTTTCGAGATATGGGCAAGGGATGTAAATAGTGTCGGAATTCTTGAAAATAAAAAGATGATTGACCATTTTGGCTCCCAATTAGGTCAAACACCAATATCCTATTCGAATAAAGAACCGGAGATAACTCAATTATGGGAAAGTAACAATAAACGTGCGTTTAATGGGGAAATGATTGATGAAGTGATTAAGTATAAAATTGATAATCATCCTTATATATATCAACAAATAATTTTCCCAATTTTTAATAACGAAATAATTATTGGTATTGCAGGTTTTAATATCGACATTACCGAGCGGGTGCAGATTGAAGAAGAATTAAAGGAATCTCAATCATTATATTTTTCCTTTATAGAGCAATTGCCAAATGCTGTTTTTAGAAAAGACAGGGAAGGACGTTTTTTACTGGTAAATTCTCAATTTTGCAAGCTCAAAGGTTTGAAGAAGGAAGATCTTATTGGTAATACGCCAAAAGAGGTTGCTGCCAGAGAAATTGCTTCACGAGGTGAGCAAGGACATGCTTTTAAATATGCAAATACAGGTGAAGATATCCATGAACTCATTTTGCAAACCGGAAAATTCTTTGAGACTGAAGAAGTATATTCCATTTCAAATGGAGATAAACAGTACATGCACGTAGTAAGAATGCCTGTAGTAGATTCTTCCGGTATAATCATTGGTTCACAGGGAATCATGTTTGACGTCACTGAGCGCAAACGGGTAGAGGATGCTTTGAATAACTCGGAGGAACAATTGAAACAATTTGCTGCACACCTTCAAAATATCAGGGAAGAAGAAAGAACAGGCTTAGCGCGCGAAATTCACGATGACCTTGGCCAAATTTTAGTTGCTATGAAAATTGACTTGGGTCTTATGAAGCAGAAAGTGTTGAAAAATATTGATCTCGCTTTTTTAGAAGATATAACGACTAAATTCGACAACCTATTTAATTTGCTTGATAATACCATTAAAACTACCCGACGGATTATGACGGGTCTTAGACCTGAAGTGTTGGAGTTACTTGGTTTTGTCGAAGCTACAAAATTATATGCCATTGATTTTCAGGAGAGACATAATATTCGCTGTAAGTTTGAAAGTACACTTACTAAACTAGTGATTACTTCGCAGCAATCGGTAGCTTTATTCAGGATACTTCAGGAAGCACTTACAAATGTTGTCCGACATGCTATGGCTACAGAGGTAAAGGTCCTACTTAGTATTCATAATAACAAGTTGATAATGGAAATTATTGATAATGGAATTGGATTTGACCAGAAATACAAAGGAAGAAGTGACTCGTATGGAATGATTGGCATGAAAGAACGGGTGTTTTTGTTGGAAGGTGAACTAACCATTAAAGGCGAAACAGGTAAAGGAACCACCGTGAAAATTGAAATACCTTATATCAGTGATCAGTTAACAGTGATCAGTTGACAAATAAACTGTTATCAAAAACAACTAAAAAGTCGAATGACGGTACACAAAACTAATTCAATTAATGAGTATCCGTTTTGATACCTAATTGTTTTTTACTGCTCGTAAACGACCGACCTCGTCTGGTGAGCCGAAAAATGGAGTGAAGTAGGCGTAGAAAACTTTTCTGTTTGAGTCTCGACGTATTCCGTCGAGGCGAGTTTAAAAGTTTTCAGCCTACAAACGACTAATTTTTCGAGCGAAGCAGGCGAAGTCTTGATTTTTTTTGCTTACTTTTTTGCATCAAGGCA
>Ga0209540_10000058_pt1 | contig 150555 bp, 127 predicted proteins | sample BarGraIncu01121A_FD_184501 | JGI IMG/M metagenome (GOLD analysis project Ga0209540, IMG submission 184501) | Arctic peat soil microbial communities from Barrow, Alaska - Barrow Graham LP Incubations 011-21A (SPAdes) (version 2) | ecosystem: Environmental > Terrestrial > Soil > Wetlands > Peat...
GGTCTGATTCAATTATTGAAAAATGCGGGGTATTCTGTTGACCCTGTTTTGTTATAATTTTAAATGGACATACATTTAGAAGGATTGATTCTTATTATAAGTTCAATCCTTATTTGTATACTTAAAGGTTAATTAAAGTTAACTCAAAATCCATATAATCTCTTCAAAACGTCTATAAATATAGGATTCATGAAATTTATATTTATTAATTTTCTATAAATATAGTACTATGTATTGCAAGGTACTAAAGAACCATTTATATTTGCAGCGTGATTCAAAATTAGTCGGTAGTGAATAGTTGGTAGTCGGTAGTAAAACTGAACTTTCAAACTTTGAACTTTCAAACTTTCAAACTTATATTTAATGATTACACTTAAAAACATCAACAAAACGTATGACATGGGACAAGCTTCTCTGCATGTTCTCAAAGGAATTGATTTACATATTGATAAAGGTGAATATATTTCCATTATGGGGGCTTCGGGGTCGGGAAAGTCAACGTTATTAAATATTTTAGGAATTTTAGATAATTACGATACCGGTGATTATTATTTGAACGATACATTAATAAAGAATTTGTCGGAAAAGCAAGCGGCTGTTTACCGAAACGAGATGATTGGTTTTGTTTTTCAGTCATTCAACCTGATAAATTTTAAAAACGCACTGGAAAATGTAGCTTTACCCCTTTATTACAAAAATGTAAGTCGTAAGAAACGCAATATCATTGCCATGGAGTATCTTGATCAGATGGGGATAAAGGATTGGGCTTACCATTTACCGAATGAAATGTCGGGTGGGCAAAAGCAACGTGTAGCTATTGCACGCGCCATCATCTCAAAACCAAAAGTTTTACTGGCTGACGAACCTACCGGTGCGTTGGATAGTGTGACAACTGTAGAAATGATGAAGGTTCTAACCGAACTGAATTCCAATGGCCTGACTACTATTATTGTAACTCATGAAAAATCGGTAGCCGATGAAACAAGATCAATCATACATTTAAAAGATGGATTGATTGAAAGTTTTGAAAAAAAGTAAATATGCTAATTTGCCAATTAATTTGTATTTCAAACAACTAATTAACCATTCAACTTAATTAACTAATCATCATCGGATAATGTTCACAATCAATACCATACAAGAAATAATTGCCAGTTTAAGGCATAATAAGCTACGAACGGTTCTGACAGGACTTTCAGTGACCTGGGGCATTTTTATACTGATTGTTTTGCTTGGAGCCGGAAATGGTTTGAAAAACGGTGTAACCAGTAACTTTAGCGAACGTGCTTCAAACATGGTTCAAATGTGGTCGGGAACCTCTTCGTTACCTTATGACGGTTTAAAATCAAATCGTTCACTTCAATTTGCCGATAAACAAATATCAGATGTAAAAACGGAATTGAAAGAAACGGCTGAACAAACCGGAGTAATTGACAAACAGGCAACTTTCACTTATAAAAGTGAATATGGAAGTTATAGTATTAAAGGGGTAAACCCGACATACAATGATATCTTTAAACTAAAATTTACTGATAATGGCGGTCGGTTTGTTAATGATCTTGATTTAAAAGAAAACAAAAAAGTCATTGTTATTGATAAAAAAGTTGAAGATGTTTTATTCAAAGGAGAAACTTCACTTGGAAAATACATTAAGGTAGGTAATATCATGTTTCAGGTAATCGGAGTGAATTCAAAAGCCGAACGTTGGGGTGGTTCAAATGGCTATATTCCTTTTACTACAGCTCAGTTGATATACAATCCCGATAAAAAGTTTAACAACATGGCTTTTACGGTAAAAGGTTTGGAAACCACTGAACAAAACAATAAATTTAACGATAAACTTAAAGGAAAAATGGCTACCAGTCTGCGTTTTGACCCAAAAGACACACGAGCACTCTGGGTTTGGAATGCACAACGCGATTATGTTGAAACCATGAAAATTTTTGGTGGTATCACGATTTTCGTCTCTATAATTGGTATTTTCACTTTAATTGCAGGAATTGTGGGCGTAAGTAATATCATGTTGGTTTCGGTTAAAGAACGAACCCGCGAAATCGGAATCCGCAAAGCAATCGGTGCTCCACCGGCATCCATTTTACGTTCCATAATTATTGAATCAATCCTTATTACAACTATTTTTGGTTACATTGGAATGATGTTAGGTATCGGTCTGACTGAATTGATAAATTTTATTCTGGTTCAATCGGCAGCTCAAAATCCTTCGGATGCAGGAATGTCTATTTTTAAAAATCCAACGGTTGAACTTTCATACGTTTTAATTTCGACCAGTATTTTAATAATTGCCGGAGTAATTGCCGGATATATGCCGGCTCGCAGAGCAGTTCGGATTAAACCGATTGAGGCAATGCGTGAAGAATAAATTATTTACAATTTTTCACTTGCCTGCGGCAGGCAGGTTTACAATTTACAATTTACTATTTTTTGTAACTTGTTACTCGTAACTAATAAACTAAAATTATGTTTGATATAAATCGCTGGCAGGAAATATGGTTTACCATAACACACAATAAATCGCGGAGTTTTTTAACGGCTTTCGGGGTTTTCTGGGGAATGTTTATGTTAGTGGTAATGGTTGGCGCCGGAGTGGCACTTCAACGCGGAATGTCATCACAAATTGAAGGATTTGCTACTAATTCTTGTTTCTTCTGGTCAGAAACGACTTCGGAACCGTTTAAAGGTTTTAAAAAAGGACGAAACTGGAATATAGTGAATGAAGATTTGCCTCTTCTGATTCAGAAAGTTCCTGAGATTCAGTACATGGCTCCGGTTTTATTTGGCGGTCAAACGGCAAATAATGTAACGAGGAAAGATAAGGCAGGTACTTTCAGTATTAAAGGGAATTATCCGACTTACAATAAAATAGTGGAAAGTAAAATGATTTATGGACGGTATATTAATGATATTGATTTAACTGAAAAACGAAAAGTATGCGTTATCGGTGAGCGTGTTTATGAAGTTTTGTTTGATAAAGAAGAAAATCCGATTGGAAAAGAGATTCAGGTGAATGGTATTTATTTTCAGGTAATCGGTGTAGCTCGAAGTACTTCAAACATTAGTATAGGTGGTAAAAATGAAGAATCTGTAGTTTTACCTTTTAGTACTATGCAACAAGCATTTAATCAAGGGAATAAAGTTCATTTTATTGCTGCCACTGCACAACCGGGAATAAAAGTAAAAGTAATTCAGGATAAAATCTCCGAAGTGTTAAAAACACAACACGATATTTCTCCAACTGACAAAACAGCTTTAACAGCGATGAATATTGAAGATCAGTTTACTATGTTTTTATATCTGGGTATAGGCATCGCAAGTCTGATTTGGATTGTAGGATTGGGAACGTTGATAGCAGGTGGAATTGGCGTCAGCAACATTATGTTAGTCACCGTTCGCGAACGAACGAAGGAAATCGGGATTCGAAGAGCATTGGGAGCTACACCACGCAATATTATTTCGCAGATTTTGACCGAAAGTATTGTTTTAACGCTGATTGCTGGAATGGCAGGTTTAATGTTGGGAGTTGGATTGTTGCAACTTGTCGGGTATGCACTTAGCAAGGGTGATCAATTTTTCAAAGATCCGCAAATCAGTTTTTCTGTTGGTATTGCTGCCTTCTTTATCTTGCTCGTTATCGGAACTTTAGCTGGATTTATACCGGCAAACAGGGCTATGAGCATTAAACCGATTGAAGCGATAAGAGAAGAATAACCAGTAGTTTATAGTAGGAATTTAGTGAAATTTCAATTGGAGGGTAAATAGATGAGCTTAGATAAGTTAGATACAAGATCAGTCATAAAATTGATGTTTCTGGCATTTATTTTTACTATTATAGTAATTGTAGGTATAAGAATTGCCCCCTGCTTGATTGAAAACGGCAAAAATCCCCAATATATACGTGAATATTTAGCTGGATTTGGAAATGCTGGTTTTCTGGTTTATGTTCTTATTCAGGCAATCCATGTGATAATAGTGATTATTCCAGGAGATATTTTTAATATTTGCGGTGGTTTTGTTTATGGAATACCACTTGGCTTTGCCCTTTCATTCCTGGGCATGATGGTTGGAACTGTTATCGTTTTTTATATTTCGCGTTTTTTCGGGTATGAAATTGTTTCCAAGCTAATTGCCAAAGAAAAAATTGATAAAATGAGCGGAATTTTGAATTCCACGAAAGGTACAGTTGGAATGTTTATCATTTGTTGTATTCCATTTATTCCCAAAGATTTAATGATGTACATTGCCGGACTTACACCGGTAAAAGCATCCAGACTTTTTCTTATATATGGTTTATCAAGAATTCCGGGCACCTTAATTTGGGTTTCGATAGGCGCAAATGCTTATGAAAAAGATATTTGGGGTTTAGGAATTACAATAGCCATTATGCTGATAATGTTAGTAATAGTATTTTTTTTAGGTAGATATTACAATAAAAAAGAAAAGATTCCTCATTGATAGAATTCAAAGTTTGATTAAAAAATATAATTCAATAAAAACAAATAAATAATTAAATCCAGTCTACTTGTTTACTTTCGCGCAACAAGTAACTCATAACTAAAAAAAACATTATGAAGAAATTTTTTAAAATTGCATTACTGGTAATTGCAGCAGGTTTAGTGATTTGGACATTCTGGTTTTTATGGCAAAAATCGCGTCCTAAAGTAAAAAAATATGAAATTGAAGTTGTAAAAGTAGATAATATCGAAAAACGATCTGTTGCAACTGGTAAAGTTGATCCACGAAACGAAATTCTGATTAAACCCCAAATGTCAGGTATTATTGCTGCCGTATACAAAGAAGCTGGTGATATGGTAAAAATTGGTGAAGTAATAGCCAAGATAAAAGTGATACCCGATATGGTAAGCTTAAATGGGGCTGAATCACGGGTTTCGAGGGCACAAATATCATTTGATCAAAGTAAAAAGAATTACGAACGTGATTCTAAATTATTTGCAGATAAAGTAATATCAAAAGAAGAATTTGAAAAAACTGAGTTGCAATATCATAATGATAATGAAGAACTAAAAACAGCTAAAGATAATCTTAGTCTAACGCGCGATGGGATAAGTACGAATAGTGCGGCTATCAGTAATACCCTGGTACGTTCAACAATTAATGGAACTATCCTGGATGTTCCGATTAAAGTAGGAAATTCGGTTATACAATCCAATAATTTCAATGATGGAACTACCATCGCCACTGTTGCAAATATGAGTGACATGCTTTTTGTAGGTAAACTCGACGAAACCGAAGTGGGTAAGATAAAGGTGGGAATGCCAATGGATATTACCATCGGTGCATTACAGGATCATAAACTAACAGCCAAACTGGAATATGTTTCACCGAAAGGAAAAGAAGAAAACGGGGCTATCATGTTCGAAATGAAAGCTGCCGTAAAAGTGCCTAAAGATATATTTATCCGTGCAGGTTATAGTGCCAATGCCGAAATAATTTTTTCCAAATCAGACAATGTAGTTACTATTCCCGAAAGTTGTATTGAATTTGGAGGTGACACAGCCTTTGTATATGTGCTTAAAACCAAAGAGCCACAAACTTTCGTTAAGAAACAAGTTAAAATCGGATTATCCGATGGTATTAAAATCGAAGTTAAAAGCGGTTTGAAATCGAAAGATAAAATTCGTGGAGCAGAAATTCTGGAAAAGAAAGTAGAAGCAAAAAAGGAAGAGAAGAAATAATATAATTAATTGATATTTGCTTCTCGATATTAGCCTTTGGCGATATTAACTACGCGATATTGATTCGTTTAATTCATATAAATTCGTATATAAATGAAAACAAAAATATTTATGATACTGGGTGTATTGTTGGTAACTTTACTTGCAACTGCGCAACAAAAACCATGGTCACTACAGCAATGTGTTGATACAGCTTTAGCAAATAACAGAAATGTGAAACAACAAGCACTGACCAAACAAGACAAAGAAATAGCATACCAACAAGCCCGTCAGAATTTGTTGCCAAACTTAAATGCTTCAGCAAGCCAGAATTGGAATTTCGGTCGTTCTTTGACAGTTGACAATGCATACGTGAGTACTAATTCATCACAGTCATCTTTTGGTATTTCCAGTAGTTTAATCTTGTTTGATGGTCTGAAAATGAAATATAATATTGATGCCAGAAAGGCTGATATGTATGCTTCTGATGCCGATTTGGAGAAAATAAAACAAGATATAACAACGAATGTTGCCGCTGGTTTTTTACAAATTCTGTTGAATAAGGAATTATTGCAAATTGCCACTGACCAACTTAGTTTAACCCTAACCAAGACAGACCAACGCAAAGCTTTGATTGCTGCCGGTAAAATGGCTGAAGGTGAAATGCTCGAATTATTGGCTCAGGAATCAAAAGAAGAGTTGAGTCGACTTCGGGCAGAAAATACCTTAAAACTTTCGTTGCTTGATTTGGCACAATATCTAGAACTTGATAATTTCGAAAATCTGGATATAGTGGCTCCTGATAACTTGTCGGAATCGGATTTACATCTTCTATCAGCTGACGCAGTTCTTGAAAGTGCATTAACTCATCGTCCTGAAATAAAAGGTGCTGTATATCGCCTGAAAAGTAGTGAATTAAGTGTATTGACGACCAAAGCAGACTATTATCCGTCGTTAAGTTTAGGAGCACAATATGGATCGGGTTATTATAACTTAAGTAATCTGTCTAATAATAAAAGTTTTGGACAACAGATTGCAGATAATATGAGTGCAATTGTAGGTTTTAATTTACGTGTTCCCATATTCAATAAATTTGATGTCCATAATCGTGTTCATTCTGCTCAACTTGCTGTACAAAGCAGTAAATTATATGTAGATAATGCCAAACTGGAACTAAAGAAAAGTGTTCAACAAGCCTATTATAATGCATTGGGTGCCAAAAGCCGATGGGATGCTGCTCAGAAATCAGAAATTGCCAGTCGCGAAGCATATCGGTTTACGAACCAGAAATATGAAGCTGGAAGAGCAACAGTATACGAATTATATCAGGCCAAAAGTAATTTGACACAAGTATTATCGGAACAGGCGCAAGCTAAATATGAATATTTTTTCAGAATAAAACTATTAGAGTTGTTAAAATAACGGATCGTTTTGTTGTTGAGGTATTTCCAAGAAGAATTGATTAAAAAAGAATGAATTGTGTACTTGTTTACGTGTCAACTTGTTTACTTTTTTTCTTATAACTTGTAACTTAAAAACTAGTAACAAAATTATGAATGCAGATAATATTAAATCGCAAATGCGGAAAGGTTATTTGGAATATTGCATTCTGCTTATTCTAAGAAAGAAACCTGCATATACTTCGGATATAATTTCCGAACTAAAAGACGCAAAATTAATTGTGGTAGAAGGGACTTTATATCCATTGCTCACCAGGTTGAAAAATGGAGAATTGCTCGACTACAAATGGGAGGAATCCACACAAGGACCACCACGTAAATACTACGAAATGACTTCGCAAGGTCAAACTTTTCTGGACGAACTGGAAAATGCCTGGGAAGAAATAAACAATGTGGTGAAGAAAATTAAAGAGGCATAAAGACAAAAAAAATAAGATTCAGAATGTCATACCAATTTTCACCTCGAGAAGTTTATCAAATTTTTTAAACATCAAACATTTCTAACTAATAATAGCTTTATGAAAAAGACATTAACCGTAAATTTGAACAACATCGTTTTTCATATCGACGATGATGCTTATGAAATGCTCCAGACTTATCTCTCCGAAATAGCCGAACATTTTAAATCGGACGAAGAGAAAAAGGAAATAATGAACGACATCGAAGCCCGAATTGCCGAGCTTTTTACTGAGAAGCTACAAAAAAATAAGAATGTAGTTAATCTGATTGACGTACAGGAAATTATTGAAATAATGGGGAAACCGAGTCAATATGCAGATGAGGATGAACAAGCTGAAGCTCCCAAATCGGAAAAAAAACAGCAAAAAACACGTCGCTTTTATCGTGACCCTGAGAATGCTGTATTGGGAGGTATTGCGGGTGGTTTAGCTGCTTACTTCGGATGGGATGTGACGCTGATTCGAATTTTACTTGTTGTTTCAGTATTTATAGGAATTGGTTTTATTATTCCCATTTATATTGTTGTTTGGTTTATTGCCCCACCTGCTTTGACTGCTTCTCAACGCCTTGAAATGCAAGGTGAAGATGTGACGGTGGATAGCATTAAAACCGAATTGAACAATGCAAAGACCTACATGGAAAGCGATAAATTCAAACAATCGGCAACCAGTGTTGGTGAAAGAATATTTGAAATTCTGCGTTTGTTTTTCAAAGTAATCTTCGGTTTTGTTGGTGCTGTATTGGGATTGGTAGGAATCATTCTTGTTGGATTGTTGATCATGTTGCTTTTCTTTTTGATATTCGAACCTACATTTTTCAATAGTTTTGCACCCGGTATAATTTCTAATTGGGCGATTATCACACCCGAAAATGCCATTCTGATTTTTATTTCCCTGATACTGGTAATTGGCTGTCCTATTTTTATGCTTATTTATTGGGGCATTCGGGTTGTTTCCGGTCGCCATGACAGTTCACGAACTGCTTCGTTGGTGGTGCTCATCCTTTGGCTTGCCGGTTTATTTATGTTTTACAGCATTGGTGCCAATACCTTTATTCATTTGAACCGGCATGATGGTCACCCTTGGGCAATTAACTGGAACGATGATAAAAAAAACATGGTAGATGAAGTTCGGAATTGCGAACCGTTTCATGCCATAGAAGTATCGGGAAATATAGAATTAGTTTTGAATCAGGATTCTGTTCAAGAGGTGAAAGTTTCAAGTCAACCGGATAATTTACCAAAAATAACAACCAAAGTTGAAAATGGTATTTTAAAAATATATTCTGATGAAATATTCATAAATAAAACGATAAAAGTCAGAATTTCAGCTCCTTCAATACAAGGTTTAACAGCCAAAGGCGCGTGTGAAATAAAAACCGATTCGCAAATGGTGGTACCGGAATTCTCATTAGAACTTTTAGGTGCGAGTGAAGCTGATCTGGATTTGAAAGTGGCAGGCTTATTCAATATTGATGTGAAAGGAGCTTCTACTGCTAAACTCAACGGCACTTGTCAAACCGTTAAATTGAATGTAGTTGGTGCAAGTACTATTGAAGCAACCGAACTTAAAGCTACCGATGCTGAAGTATATGTAGCCGGTGCCAGTAATGCTCAGGTTTACGCCACCGGAAACTTAGATGCTCAGGCCTATGGAGCCAGTGAAATTAATTGTCAGGGTGATCCGAAAATAACAAAAAAAAATACTAATATCGGATCCAGTATCAATGTTGAATAAATGAATCCTAACCCCAATAAGGGATTAAATATATGAAAAACCCGCTTTGTTGAAGGACAAAGTGGGTTTTTTGTTTTTAAAATCTGATTTACGGTATATTGTATTTAATTTTAATTTTAGATTTATTTTTATGATACTTATTGATTTGTAAAGAATAATCCTTAAATTTGACGGCGATAATGTTTCGAGCTTCATTTCCAGTTTGTTTTGTACTTTATTTATATATGTTTGAATGGTTTTTTAGAGTAAACTAATGTCTAATTCACTTTGTAAAATAATAATTATAAGTTAGAAATTAAAAAAAATGTTTATGAAAAAGTTACTGATTTTCGTTGTTTCGCTATTATTCGCGCTCACGGCACGGAGTCAAGAGAGCGTAATTCTTCCTCAAACGGACGCTACACAAATCTGGTCTTTTGTAAAAAATGCTCTGCAGGAACGTTCTGTTTCTATCGGGGTGTTTAATACTTCAACAGGTTTAATGGAAACCAATTATTATGAATACACAGCATTGATGATCAATAATCGTTTCAAGTACAAAATCAAAATGACGGGTTCTACACTTACCATCGATATGATTAATCGGGAGTATACTTCTCAAACAGGATGGGTAACTAATCTTATTCCATTATCCAAATCGACTAAAGAGAAGTTCATAACTTCGCTGGCTAAACGTATTGAAGAAATCAGCAAAGCGCAACCGGCTACTGAAAAACCAATACAAAATATAGGATTTCAAAATGCAATAGCATTGAATGGACTTACCATGCGCATTCAATCAACCCGTATAATTGGAAACAAAGTGATGCTTTCCGGTCAATTTGTAAGCGATCGTGAGATTGTTTTAAAAAATATGAATCCAATAAAGGCAATAACCACAAACGGAACTGAACTAATAACAAGTCTCGGTACATGGGCAGGCGAGGATACCTATCAATTATACGCTGTTCAACAAGAATTACAACCTGAAATTCCGGTTTCGTTTAATATCATGTTTGATTCGAAGGGTGAGAACGTAAATTCGATAAAACTTTTGTCAGTGAAGTTGTATAGTCCTGAAAACACAACTTTTGTATTTCACGACATACAAGTACCTATGCAAATTGATCCCGATATAACTCCCGGTAGCATTGAAATTTATAAAGATGTTTACCTGAAATTTAAAAAACAGGATGATACTGCAGGCCATCTGAAAATTTATTTTATTGTTGAAAACAAATCGGGACGTGACCGGGCGTTATTTTTAGATAAAGGAAATCTGATTGATGCTTCAGGGAATAGTTTTCCAAATCCGGATGTTTTTATAGGGGGTGAAAAACAATATTCTAAGGTAAATATTTCACCGGACATTCCAGTTGCCGGATATTTTGATTTTACCGGAAATATCCCTTATAATAGCGTGAAATTGTTACAGTTCTCCACAAGAGATTATGCTAAGTTTTCCGTAAAACAAATTGTTTTTCAACCTTAATGCAATAAAGAAATAAGCTCAATATATAAATAAAGAAAACCCGCTTTGTGTTTTACAAAGCGGGTTTTATTATGTCTTGACTCTTAATCATTCAACATACTATTCTTACCTTCGAATACCCCGATTCCAAACAAGGCATAATCATATTTAACAGGATCAGGGGCATCAATAGTCCGAAGAACAGCAGTAATTTCTTCTACTGCTTTCCAATCATTTTGTTTGCGTTCTAACAATCCCAGTCCACGGGCAATTTCGCCCGAATGTACATCCAACGGTAGCATCAAAGCCGATGCAGGTATTTTCTTCCATAATCCGAAATCAACACCATTGTCATCGTCGCGTACCATCCAGCGTAGGTACATATTCAACCGTTTGGCAGCCGAATTAGCACTAACATCGGAGATATGTTTTTTTACCCTATTGGCATGAGGAATGGATAAAAAGACTTTGCGGAAATGACTTAATGTGCCGAAAATGCTGCCATCAATTTGAAATCCGGCAGTGAAAACATTTTCAAGTCCTGTATAATGGATATAAATATTCTTCAATGACTCCAGAAAAAACAGACAATCATCTCCATTAAAAGTCCTATGAACAAAACGACTGACTCTTTCCCAATCGGCCTTATCGGCTTCCAGCAAAAAATCATAGGGCGTATTGTCCATTAAATCCATCAGCTTATTCGCATTTTTGATAATGCTTTTTCGTTGTCCCCACGATATGGTGGCAGTCAGGAATCCTGCAATCTCAATATCTTCTTTACGCGAGAACCTGTGTGGAATCTGAACAGGATCAGAATCAATAAAATCAAGCCGGTTATATTGTTCAAACCGGTTATCGAGTAGTCGTTTAATTTTCTCTAAGTCAGCAGTCAGTTCCATTTTTTATCGATTACCAATGCATAATCTTTTTCAGATAGTTTGTCAACTCGTCGGCAATCAGTTTGTGCTCAGCCAGAGATGGATGTGAATCGCAACCGCTGTTATAGCTGCGACTGAAGAAATAGGTGGAAACTTTATTATCAGCACTTCTATTGGCTTGTTTGGCTATAATCGTCAGATACGATTTCAATACCGTCGTTAGTTTATTATCGCCCATAGGGCTGGTGAGTAAAACAATTTGTGCACGTGGATATACTTTTCGTAAAGTTTGAATAAAGCGGACATATGCATCGCAATAGGTTTTCTTATCCTGTATGCCATCGTTTTGTCCCAGACAAATAGTCACCACATCGGGTTGATAAAGCGCAAAATCCCAGATTATCTTATTTTCGCGTAAATTGATTTTGTCATACACTTGTGGCATAACAAACTCCAGATTGCAGCAACTGTGCATAAGCCCGATGCCCGAAACCGAAGTAAGATGATACTGTGCCTTCAAAGCCCTGGCAGTTTGTGCTCCATAACTCAGGTAGGCATTGTGCTGATCCTGCCAGTCACCTTTTCCGCAGGGTATTTCGGCCATATCACTGCCAGTTCCGCAAGTAATGGAATTGCCAAAGCATTCTATTTTTCGCTTGGGCAGGGCAGGAGCGGCTACTATTTCCCGACAGTTTACCCCATTGAATTGCAGGTAACCAATATTCGATTCCGTTGTTTTGCAGAGAATAACCGAATGCACGGTATCCGCCAGTTCGCCAAGCGATACCTGACTTTCCTTTGCCGATAATTTAAAACGCGAGTACTTACCATCCACTATCAATTGAATATAATTCAGGTTTTTACCCCAAAGGTTCTCATCGGTCAGATCAATAGTACACGAATTGCCTTTAAATGAAAAAATGATTTGTGCTCCGGGTGCATAAAATTTAGGATGATCTTTGTCACTAAAATCACCTCTTCCCATATAGACAAAGTGAGGATCAGAAGCTTTGTAATTAGTTATCACTTCAGTAGCTGATACTGTTGAAACATAGCAAATAAGTAAAAGTGAATAAAGAAATGTTTTCATATTGGATTTATTTCATAAATTAAAATAGAAAGGACAAAAGTAAGGAAAAAAGAGAGAAGGGTCTTCTGTTTTAGAATAAGAAAGATATTTTGATAAAGAAATGTCAAAACACAAAATCCTGCTTTGTTCTTCAACAAAGCGGGATTTCTTATGTCTTGGATATTGGCTCTATTATCTTGGTTCTAATGTCTGACAACTACACACCAAATTCCGGTCACCAAAAGCATTATCTATGCGGGCCACGTTTACCCAGAATTTATTTTCGGCAACCCAGGCGGTTGGATAGGCTGCTTTGGCTCGGCTGTAAGGGTGGTTCCATTCGTCAGAAACAACAGAATATTCAGGATGTGGAGCGTTCAACAATACATTATCAGTAGTGTCGGCAGTTCCGTTTTCCACTTCTTTTATTTCTGCATAAATCTGCAACATAGCATCGGCAAAGCGATCCAGTTCCGCCAATGATTCGCTTTCGGTAGGTTCTATCATCAAGGTTCCATGTACAGGAAACGAAAGTGTAGGAGCGTGGAAGCCATAATCCATCAATCGTTTGGAAATATCTGTTTCGGTAATGCCCGAAGTGGCTTTGAAGTTACGTGCTTCCAGAATCAGTTCATGTCCAACACGTCCGTTCTCGCCGGTATACAGTACACCATAACTGTCTTTCAAACGAGCTGCTAAATAATTGGCATTTAAAATAGCTATTTTAGTGGCCTGTGTCAATCCTTCTTCACCCAACATGCGAATATATCCGTAGGTAATGGGCAACACGCTGGCACTACCGTAAGGCGCTGCCGAAACAGTATTTTGTCCGAATGTTTTGCTTGGTAAAAATTCTGCCAAATGTTTGGCTACACAAATCGGACCTACACCCGGACCACCACCACCGTGAGGAATGGCAAAAGTCTTGTGTAAATTCAGGTGACAAACATCGGCACCTATCGTTCCGGGATTGGTCAGACCAACCTGAGCATTCATATTGGCACCATCCATGTACACTTGTCCGCCGTTTTGGTGAATGGTTTCACACATTTCCTTGATATGTGCTTCGAAAATACCGTGGGTCGAAGGATAGGTTATCATGCAGCCGGCCAGCTTGTCTTTGTTGGTTTCTGCTTTTTCGTTCCAGTCAGTCAAATCGGTGTTTCCACCTTCATCGCATTTCACTACCACGATATTAAATCCGGCCTGCGCTGCGCTGGCAGGATTTGTTCCGTGAGCCGAAGCGGGAATCAAAACGGTTTTACGTTGGGTTTCACCTTTCGATTTGAAATATTCACGTATGGTCATCAAACCGGCATATTCACCTGCTGCACCTGAGTTAGGTTGCAGACTGCAAGCAGCAAATCCGGTAATAGCCGTCAAATACTTTTCCAATTCAGAAATCAGTTCATTGTATCCTTCCGTTTGATCGGCCGGAGCCAAAGGATGCATGCCACCAAACTCTGGACGACTGAGTGGAAGTAATTCTGAAGCTGCGTTTAGCTTCATGGTGCATGATCCAAGCGAAATCATAGAGTGAGTCAATGAGATATCACGACGTTCCAGTTTTTTGACATAACGCATCATTTCCGTTTCACTGTGGAACTTGCTGAATACCTCATTAGTCAGGTAAGTCGAAGTCCGTTCCAGACTTTCGTCGAATGATTTCAAATCTTCCAAATCTTCCTCTTCTGCATAAACAGCGGCATTATCAACTGCCGAAGCAAAGATTTCAATCAAGGTATTCACATCATCAATATCTGTTGTTTCGTCAAAGCTGATGCCTATTTCACCGGTTTTGAAATAATGGAAATTGACTTCGTATTCTAAAGCGATAGATTTAATGGTTTCAATCGAAACTTCTGCCGGTAAAGTAATTTTAAGCGTATCGAAAAAGTTTTCGTTTTCCTGTGAATATCCGTAAACCGGCAATATCTCGTTGATATAAGTGGCAATGGCATGAATACGTTGCGAAATAGTTTTAATACCTTCCGCTCCGTGATAAACCGTATAGAATCCGGCCATAGAAGCAAGTAAAGCCTGAGCAGTACAGATATTCGATGTTGCTTTTTCGCGTTTGATATGTTGCTCGCGGGTTTGCAAAGCCATACGCAAAGCCGGTTTACCGTTTATGTCCTTACTTACGCCGATAATTCTTCCCGGCATATCGCGTTTAAATTCGTCGCGGGTAGCAAAATACGCAGCCGAAGGCCCGCCAAATCCCATAGGAATTCCCCAACGTTGGGTGGAACCAAAACAAATATCAGCGCCCCATTCTCCCGGAGGAGTCAGCAGTGCCAGACTCAGTAAATCGGCAGCTACAGCTACTTTACAACCCACTGCATGGGCTTCGGTTACAAAAGCGGCATAATCTTCTACATTCCCGTTGGCATTTGGAAATTGTACAATGGCGCCAAAATGTTTATCGGTGAAACGCAATGTTGAATAATCTCCAATAACAAGATGAATTCCCTGTGCATCAGCCCGTGTATGAAGTACGGCTAAAGTAGAAGCGAACATGTTTGAATCGACAAACAGCGTATTCGCATTGGCTTTTACCTGATCACGACTACGAAGGTTGAACATCATGGTGGCAGCTTCGGCGGCTGCAGTAGCTTCATCGAGCAAAGATGCATTGGCCAGCGGCATTCCGGTAAAATCACAGACAGCGGTCTGGAAATTCAACAATGCTTCCAGACGACCTTGCGAAATCTCTGCCTGGTAAGGAGTATAAGAGGTGTACCACGATGGGTTTTCGAATACATTACGTTGAATTACTGCAGGAGTGCAGGTATCGTACCAACCTTGTCCGATATAGGATGTAAATAATTTATTTTTAGAAGCAATTTCTGCAATGTGTTCAGCATATTGTCGCTCGGTAAGTGCTTCGGGTAATTCTATGGCTTCATTTAATCGAATTGAAGCCGGAATAGTTTGAGCAATTAATTCATCGAGATTTTTGACACCAATAGTTTGAAGCATAAGCGCTTCGTCTTTTTCTGAAATGCCTATATGGCGCGCTTGAAGCAAGTCTTTCATGATAAGAAGGGTTTTGTTTTTTGTGCCCCAAAGGTAGTTGTTTCTTTTTGAAAAATTGGTTAAAATTTTCTTAAAAGGTTCGCCAGAAAACCAAGGAGCTTTCGGTAAATTTCAAATTGAAACTTATCGTTGATATTAATCACAAATAGAAACAAAACAACTTGTTTTTAGTATAAATTCTAAACATTTAAACCAAATGAACATAAGATTGTTTTATTCAAAAATATACAATTACCTTCCAATTGTAAACCCACCTACCGGCAGGTAGGTAATTAAATTGTAAATAAAAATTATGCTTCGCGACATTAGAAAACAATATATTCTTTCTACTTTGGACGAACAAAATGTACTTCCAGATCCTTTCGATCAATTTGAAGTTTGGCTACAAGAAGCTATTGAGAGTGAACAGTTGGAACCAACTGCAATGGTACTTTCAACAGTAGATGAACATCTACAGCCTCATTCGAGGATCGTTTTGCTGAAAGAATTATCTGCAGATGGTTTTGTGTTTTACACCAATTACGAAGGTCATAAAGCACATCAAATGAGTCAAAATAATCGGGTTTCTTTGGTGTTTTTTTGGCCAAGGTTGGAGCGTCAGGTACGGGTTGTTGGAAAGGTCGAAAAAATTAGTGAAACTATTTCCACTTCCTATTTCAAATCCCGTCCACTCGACAGTCAGCTCGGTGCATGGGCTTCACCACAAAGTCAACTGATTCGTTCAAAGGATTTTTTGGAGAAACAGTTTCAATATTATCAGCAAAAATTTGGAGATGCGGTTCCTAAACCTCCACATTGGGGCGGGTATCTGATTAAACCGGTTTCAATCGAATTTTGGCAGGGACGTCCCAACCGTTTGCATGATCGTTTGCTGTTTTCATTAGAAAATAAAGAATGGAAAATATCCAGATTGGCTCCTTAAGTTGTTTCAAAGGTTGAAATTTCTAACTCAGTGCCAAAAAATCTGTTTAGATTATTAACGATCACCGCCGAAACGACCACCTCTACTTCCTCCTCCATCTCGACTTGGACGATCACCACCCGGGCCAAGCCGATTCATGTCAGATCTTTTATCTCCGGATCTTTTTGCTCCTTTGAATTGATTCAATTTGTAAGTAAAACTCAATAAAAAGTATGAAGTCAGGGTGTTATAACTCGTGTATTGAATATAATTGTCACCTATTGTTTGACGGATATTAAGTTGTTGATGAAGAATATCATTTATTTTGAGTGAAATTACCCCTTTATTACTGAAAAACGATTTGTCAATCGACCCGTTCCAAATTAACTGATTTTGGTCGAAACCGGAATATCCCTGCAAAGTAGTATAATTCAAATCCGTTCCTATATTGACACTATATGGCAAATGAAATACTAAATTTCCCGAACCTGTCCAGTCTTTTGTAACAGCTACCACCGGATTTAAATTATTTAAGGTGTTTGAGTAACGAAAACTTCCACGAATTCCAATTTCAATAGCATCATTTGTAAAGGTCAATGACAATTGTTGTCTGGCATTATAGCGTCGGGTATCGCTCAAATCTCCAAGAGGTAGCAAACTATCTGTATTAATGGTTTGCGAATTAAAGTTTTTTGAAGAATAACCGTATCGTCGATCAACACCCAATGAAGTACTCGTGTTAAAATGTAATCGTTTTTGAATAATGGGCGTGTTAAACATTATATTTCCATTGATGTTGTATGGTGAAATTTTAGTACCAAAAACACCGGCATTGACAGTTTGGCTGAATTGTTTCCCGGTTTGGTCATATATACTGTTGGTTACCAGTGCATCTTTTGTTGACTGGGCATTCAAAAAAACATTGAACGATGAAAAAGTTTGGTCATTAAACGCAGAATACATAATTCGAAAGTTATCAGTATATGAAGGCTTTAAGTCCGGATTACCTACTCTTTCATTCATCAGATTCGAGTTGTTTTTTACCGGCTGCATTTGGCTGATACTCGGTTGATCGGTCGAACCACGGTAATCAATTCGGAAAAATTTTTTCTTGGCGAAATAATATTGAAATCGAGCGGTAGGTGAATAATTGAATACTTCATTATTGATCGGAATCGAACGACCATTTTCATACATTCTTGTGCTGTATGTTTGAGAAGGTTCACCCTTAATTCCCAGCATAAAATTGTAATTCTTTTCTATATGCCGGAAATTCATTTCAGCAGTCTCATTGTAAAACCGACTTTCAAAATTATTGCTGTAAGTACTATCTTTAAGGCTATAATTACCTATAGAATCTTTATTATACTGATCTTTTACAGAATAACTATTTGTACTTCTCAATGTTATTGAGGTTTCCAACAGGTTTTTCAAGTTCCAGAGAGGTTCTACATAGGACATTTTTAAACTAAAGTTATACCTGTTTGAAATATTTTTAGTGCATTGATCTACCGTTGTTGATCTGCCGGCAGACGATTTATCCGAATAATTATAACTTTCATTATTGGTTTGTGAAATTCCCGATTTTAAATTTGTAGTTAAGGTTCGTCCTCTTTTAGAACTAAACTTGTGACTATAGATTATATTTAAATTTGCATCCAGTGACGTACCGTTTCCTGCATTGTTTGATTTTCCGATACTGGTTGTATCAGTTCCTGTCAGGTATGAATATCTATTGTTACTATCTGAAAATGAACGGTTATAGCCAATATTCGGCTGTAAAACGATCGTGTTTAAAGTATCCGGTTTCCATTCTACTTCAAGACGCAAATTGGCAGAATAATTTTCATTATGAGATGTGTTGTATGAATGGTTGGTATAAGAATTTCCTGAAAGGTAACTTTCTTTATTACTTTCGGTAATTGATTCGTTGGCAGAATGGTTTAATGCACCATCACCACCTATTTTTAAATTTGGATTTACGGTGGTATTATTATTTAATCCCACATTTTGAGTGGTAGTGATTCCTCCTGATGGACTTCCCATTCCGTTTCTGCCACGGCTGCTTCGGGTAGTATTGGTGTTATTTCCACCAGCCGTAATAGCAGTTTGTGATTCGTTGTTCATAACGTTCACAAAACTGTTCCCATCATAGCGTACATTTTTGTTAAGATCCAATCCGGCTCCACCTGTAATATTTCCAAAAACTCCGTGTTTGCGATTGGGTTTAGTTGTCAGATTAATAATTCTTTCCGTATCATTGTCTTCAAATCCGGTGAGCAAAGCCATATCTGATTTTTGCTCCAGTACCTGTATCTTATCTATCATTTCGGCTGGTATATTTTTGGTAGCCATTTCCACATCATCGCCAAAAAACTTTTTACCATCTACACGTATTTTCTTTATTTCTTCTCCATTCACCATAATTTTTCCGTCGGAACTGACTTCTACACCCGGAAGTCGCTTTAATAAATCTTCAACCACCGCATTTTCGGCAGTTTTAAAGGCAGTGGCATTATATTCCAGGGTGTCACCTTTTACAGTCATTTGTGCCTGAGTACCATTAACTTCAACTTCGCCCAGCATTTGTGCATTCTCATTTAATTGAATATTCTTCAAAATCAAATTTTTATTATCCATAATAAGATTTTTTCGATAATCTAAATACCCTAAGAAACTGATAACTAAAGTATAATTGCCAGGTAATACTTTGTTTATTTGAAAATTGCCTTTAACATCAGTTTGGCATCCGGTAACCAAAGTTGAATCGGATGTACGTAGCAAACGAACATTTCCAATTTCGATAGGGAGTCCGTTTTTTGAATCAAAAACAGTTGACTGAATACTGTGTTGAGCAAATGTAGAAATACTCAATGAAATAAATAAGGTTAGTAATAGTAAAATCTGTTTCATGTGTGACTTGGATAGTAAAAAAAATAAAGTAGCTAATCAGGAAAGCGTTATCAATAAAAATATAAAAACGCAAATTTAATAAAATTCAACTTGAGTTTTTATATCTAAGTTGTTATTATGAATGTTGGACAAATAAAAAACTACAAGGTTTAATTGGCAGAGTAAAAAATACAACTATCTTCTTTTTTCCACCAGATTATTGACAGTTTCAATATTATCAGCAAAAATTTGGAGATGCGGTTCCCAAGCCTCCACATTGGGGGGGTATCTGATTAAACCGGTTTCAATCGAATTTTGGCAGGGACGTCCCAACCGTTTACACGATAGATTGTTATTTACACTTGAAAAAGTAGAGTGGGTAATTTCAAGACTGGCACCTTGAGAAATAATGCTTAAAGTACCGATATATAGCAATTTTATTCCAATTGATAAACCGAATATGATTTATTTATTGAAAATCTTTTCTACCTTTGTACAATAATATTAATGAATAAAACTATGACCCAAATTATTCTTCAAGTAGACGATTCTACCATATTACCCGCGTTAGAGCAAACGTTAAAATTATTAAAAGGAGTAAAGGTAACCAGCATTACTGATATGCCTGCTGCTAAGACAGTGAGTGCTATAAAACAAGCTAAAGAGGGCAAAGTTACTCGTTGTAAAAGCAGTAATGATATGTTTATCTCCCTTAGAAAGTAGCAGATGTACAGCGTTTCATATACCGGTGCTTTTAAAAAAGATTTTAAACGCTGTTCAAAGCGAAATTATAATCTTCTTTTATTGCAAAATGCTGTAGAAGTTTTAGAAGAACAAGGCGCATTGCCTGCTAACTTTAAACCGCACAAATTGTCGGGAGATTATTCTGATTGCTGGGAATGCCATATTTTGACAGATTGGCTATTAATTTGGTTACAAAATGATATTACAAAAGAACTTACCTTCATCCGAACAGGAACGCATGCTGACTTATTCTAAATAAACCAAATTACTACTAGCTACTTAACGGTTTAGGTTGTTTTAAAATACTGTTTTTCAATTATATAAATCCCATTTTTTCTCATTTCCAATGTTTATTGCTCAATTAAGCGTATCTTTGTATCGCTAAATAAACAATATAGAAATGAATTTTGACGAATTAAACCTCAACTCTCCTTTAATTAACGCGTTGAACGATCTGGGATTGACGCAACCAACTATCATACAGGAAAGAGCTTATCCGGTTATCATGTCCGGTCGTGATATGGTGGGAATAGCTCAAACCGGAACAGGAAAAACGATAGCATATTTGTTGCCTTGTCTGCGTCAATGGAAATTTACCAAAGAAAAACACCCCCAAATATTAGTTGTAGTACCAACCCGTGAGCTTGTAGTGCAGGTGGTGGAACAAGTTGAAAAACTCACAAGCTATATGAACATCCGCGTGGTGGGTGTTTATGGTGGTGTGAATATGATCCGCCAAACTCCTTTAATTGTGGCAGGTGTAGATATATTGGTCGCTACTCCGGGTCGTTTGTTGGACTTTGCACTCAATGGTAGCTTAAAATTGAAATCTATTAAGCGCTTCATTATTGACGAAGTGGATGAAATGTTGAATCTTGGTTTCCGTCCGCAATTGATTCGTGTTATCGATTTATTGCCTACCAAACGCCAGAATCTGATGTTTTCGGCTACTATTTCGGAAGAATTAAAAGACCTGGTTCACGATTTCTTTGTTGAACCACTCGAAATAGAGGCTGCTCCAACCGGAACTCCACTTGAAAAAATTAAACAAATTGGTTTTAAAGTGCCTAATTTCTTCACCAAAGTCAATTTGCTGGAGTTTTTAATGAATAATAATCCTGAATTTTCAAAAGTATTGGTTTTTACTTCGACTAAAAAATTAGCCGATGCATTATATAGCGAAATTGCTCCAAAATTTATCGATCAAATAGGATTAATTCATTCCAATAAATCTCAGAACAATCGGTTCGAAGCCTTACGCAGTTTCAAGGACGGAGATAATCGCATGTTGATTGCAACAGATATTGTCGCCCGTGGATTGGATATTTCGGACGTGTCACACGTTGTCAATTTTGATGTTCCTGAAGTTGCTGAAAACTATATGCATCGTATCGGACGTACCGGTAGAGCTGATAAAAATGGTGTTTCCATTACGTTTATTACCAAAGCGGATACTGAATATAGGACAAGTATTGAAGCATTGATGAATCGCAAAATACCTATAGTGAAAATGCCTCTTGAAGTTGAAGTTTCCAAAGAATTGACTGATGATGAATTGCCACAGGTGAAAATGAAGAATACACTGGTTTCCATACCCAAAAAGGCAGAAGGCGGTGAAGCTTTTCACGAGAAAAAAGATAAAAATAAAAAAGTAAATATGAAAGTTCGCCGGGCCGAATCTATGAAAATCAAATATGGTAAACCCAAAACAAGAGGACAAAAATATAAGAAATAATTTTCAATTATCAATTTCCTAATTATTCAAACCTTTAAACATAATATTATGGCAACTGAAAACGAAATTCAAGAGAAGAAAACTTTACAGCCAAAGAAACCAGGTAAAATTGGTATCTACATTATGAATCACAAGATGATATTTTCATTACTCTTTGCCCTTGTGGTGGTATTTTTGTGGGCCATTATCAAAATGTATTTTATGGAAAACAGTTTTGAAAAGCAAACTGCTGAACTGAAAATAAGCTACGAAAATAAAATTGACAGTTTGACTTCAAAACAATTAGAATTAACTTCCAAAGTTTTTTCGTGGGCCGTAAGAAGCGAGTTGACTCGCGAAAACAAAGAACAGGTGAATCAGTTTTTCCTGAGTTTTATCAAAGAGCCGGGTGTAACTAAGGTAGAATTCGTTGATGCAACAACTTCAAAAGTAACTCTTTCGACCGATAAAAAAGATGAAGGCACAGCGTTCACCAATCAGGTTGCTTTAATGACTGATGAAACTATACACTTTACCGAAGATTCTGTTTTAAATGTTATTACTCCGGTTATGGGATTAAACAATAAATTGGGCATACTGGTTATTGAATATATCCGAAAATAAATATCTAACCAAATAAAAAATAAAAAAGGAAGTTAACTCAATAAGAGTCAACTTCCTTTTTTTTTCTATGCCTTAGCCAATGCTTTCGCCTCAATATCTTTAATGATCCCCACCATCGAAGTGACCACCGCCTCTATTTCCACCACCGTCACCTCTTGGTGGACGATTTCCCGGTCCAAAACGTTCCATATTAGGATTGGTTTCGGCAGGATTCGTTTTTGCTCCGGCAAATTTATTGATTTTATACGTGAAGCTTAGTAAAAAGTACGAAGTCAGCGTGTTGTAACTATTGTATTGAATATAGTTATCGCCTATAGTTTGACGGATATTCAGTCTTTGACGAAGTATGTCGTTTACTTTAAGTGATAAAACTCCTTTGCTGTTAAACAAGGTTTTGTCAAAACTAGCATTCCATATCAACTCGTTTTGGTCGAAATTGGAATAACCTTCGCGGGTGGTATAATTCATATCAGTTCCAATATTTATATTATACGGGAGGTGTAAAATTACGTTCCCCGAAGCTGTCCAGTCTTTTGTTATTGCTACTACCGGATTCAAATTATTCAGAGTGTTGGAATAACGAAGACCGCCCCGGGTACCTACTTCGATAACATCGTGTGTAAAGGTCAATGAAATTTGTTCTTCAGCACCATAATTACTGGTATTACTTAAATCGCCTAATTTTAAATGGTCAGTATCAATCGCTACAGAACTGGTATCTTTGGACGAATAACCATAGTTTTTTCTAAAGGTAAAAGAGGTGTTGGTGTTAAAATGTAAACGTTTTTGAATAAGAGGTGTGTTGAACATAACATTCGCTCTTAAGTTAACCGGAGTTGCAAGGGCATTTACTGTTTGATTAAACTGTTTTCCGGTTTTATCGTATATACTGTTCGAAACAAGTGCATCTTTGGTGGCTTGTGCGTTTATAAAAGCATTGAATGACGAAAAAGTTACATCATTAAAAGTGCTGTACATCATGCGCAAATTATGTGTAAATGATGGATTTAACGCCGGATTTCCAACGGTTTCATTCATCAGATTCGAATTGTTTTTAACCGGTTGCATTTGGTTTATATTGGGTTGATCGGTTTGACCGCGATAATCTAAACGTGCAAATTTTTTCTTTGCGAAATTAAATTGAAAACGACCGGTAGGAGCAAAGTTGAATACCTCATTTGTAATTGGACGCGTTGAACCGTCGCCATATATTGTAGAACTATAAGTTTGAGATGGTTCGCCTTTTATTCCCATCATAATATTATAAATTTTATCTACATATCGATAGTTTAATTCAAGCGTTTCACTGTAAAACATGTTTTCAAAATTGTTACTATATACTGAGTCTAACGAAGTGTAATTCCCCGATAAATCTTTATTGTATTGCTGTTTTTCGGAAACGGTTTGCGCGTTGCGGAAAGATACAGAAGTCTCTAAAAAGTTTTTTAAGTTCCAAAGTGGCTCCACAAACGACATGCGCAAATTCACATTGAATCTGTTCGAGAAATTATTTGTCATCTGATTTATTCTTATCAGAGTGTCACGTGTATATTTATCCGATATATTAAAGCTTTCATTGTTGCTTTGCGAAATTCCTGTGTTTAAGTTCGTCGTGAATGTACGTCCTTTTTTCGAAGCAAATTTATGGCTGTAGATAAGATTTAATCCGCCATCAATAGAATTTCCATTACCAAAATTATTTGATGTTCCCCAACTGGTACTGTCAGCATTGGTTAGGTAAAGATATTTATTGTTACTATCCGAAAAACTGCGGTTATAGCTTACATTTGGTTGAAAAATAATGGTATTCATACTATCAATTTTCCATTCCATTTCAAGTCGGAGATTGGCTGAATAATTGTTGTTAAAACTATTGCTATTCGACGTATTGGTGAATTTCGATCCACTCAAATAACTTTCTCTGTTGCTCTCAGTTACATTATCGTTGCTCGTATGGTTTAACGATCCGTCTCCACCAATTTTAAATGCGTCATTGATAAGTGTATTATTATTTATCCCGATATTTTGAGTAGTTGTAATACCGCTGTTGTTACCACCTGACCAACCACGTCCACGTCCGCTTCGACTAGTGTTAGTATTGTTTCCTCCTCCTGTTATCGACGTTTGCGCATCTCCATCCATTATGTTTAAAAACATATTGCCATCATAACGTACATCCTTATTTGTGTCCAAACCAGCTCCTCCTGTTACGTTTCCAAATGTACCTGTTTTGCGGTTTGGCTTGTAGGTTAAGTTAATGATTCGTTCCGTATCGTTATCCTCAAAACCTGTCAGTAGTGCCATATCCGATTTTTGTTCCAACACCTGAATTTTGTCTATCACTTCTGCCGGTATATTTTTAGTAGCCATTTCAATATCATCACTAAAAAATTTCTTACCGTTTACACGTATTTTTTTTACTTCTTCTCCATTAACGGTAATTTTACCATCGGTAACTACCACACCCGGTAGTCGTTTCAACAAATCTTCCACTACAGCATTTTGGGTGGTTTTAAAAGCGTTGGCATTGAATTCTAGTGTGTCACCCTTTACTACCATTTGAGCGGCAGTTCCTCTTACCTCTACTTCGCCCAACATTTGAGCATTTTCTTCTAGTTGAATACCTTTCAGAATCACATCCTTATTTACGACACTAATATTTTTTTGATAATTTAAATACCCGATATTGCTAATTATCAAGGTATAATTCCCGGGTTTTATTTTGCTCAATTGAAAATAGCCTTTTAAATCGGTTTTGGAACCTTGAACCAGTGTAGAATCGGTAGCAAGCAATAATCGTACAGTACCCATTTCTATCGGTTGACCATTTTTAGCGTCAAAAACGGTAGATTGTATACTGTGTTGAGCTAGAATACTGAAGCTGAATAAGAGAAAAAGTGAGGCGGAAATAATAAAATGTCTCATGTGAATTGTGTAATAATGAATATGATTTATAAATTTGACTCGTAGATATTGAATGTATGATAGAAAAAAGCAATTAAAAAATGTCAGTTTGTGCCAATTCAACCAACTATGCTGCATTCATATTGTTTTTCAAGTTTATTTGACGAATGCAAAGATAAAAGGTTTAATGGACTAAAAAAAATATTGCTATATTACATTATTAAGGTTGAATGTATCCGAATAATTGTAAAAACTCCCCAATACGAATGTGTATAGGGGAGTTTCTATTATCAAATATCTATTTAATTCTATTTTGCCGGTTGTGATGTCCCATACCAATTCCTTCTCCTCTGCTTCCATTGCGTTCACGAATGGTCAGTACACTCAGTGAATGTGCTACTTCTTTATACATCCTGTTTTTTTCGTAGGCAGCCTTGAGGTTTGTCCAGTTATTTGTGCTACGATACGTTCTGCGGCCAGCAATGAATCCTTGTTCTATTCGGCCAATTAATTTATATAACGACATATTTAAAAAATTAAAGGGTTTGACATTATAAATAAATAGTCTCTATATACAGAACAATTTTTTTTTCGAAATAGTTGATGAATTATTCAAATAATTCATCTTTTATACATTAATCGGAATTTCGAAATCCAAAACTGAAAAAACACAGAAAAAACAAAAAAAAACTCCCCGATACGCAATCGCATATCGGGGAGTTTCTATTTTAAGTCCGCCAGCTGGCGGATTCAGGGGACTTTTATTTCGCCATTTCAATAGCCACAGCCACTTGAACAGTAGCTCCAACCATTGGATTATTACCCATACCGATAAATCCCATCATTTCCACGTGAGCAGGAACAGATGAAGAACCTGCAAACTGAGCATCACCATGCATACGTCCCATTGTGTCCGTCATGCCGTACGAAGCCGGCCCGGCACCCATATTATCAGGATGAAGGGTACGTCCGGTACCACCACCTGAAGCAACTGAGAAGTATTTTTTACCTTGTTCGATACATCCTTTTTTGTAGGTTCCTGCTACAGGGTGTTGGAAACGGGTTGGGTTAGTTGAGTTACCTGTGATAGAAACGTCAACGCCTTCCGAGGCCATAATAGCCACACCTTCGCGAACATCATCGGCACCGTAACATTTCACAGCAGCACGGGGTCCATCGGAATATGCTTTGGTACGAACCACTTTCAATTCGCTTGTATAGTAATCAAATTCAGTCTGAACATAAGTAAATCCGTTGATACGGGAGATGATCATAGCAGCATCTTTACCCAATCCGTTCAGGATAACGCGTAAAGGTTCGTTACGAACTTTGTTGGCCGACAAAGCGATACCAATAGCACCTTCGGCAGCAGCAAATGATTCGTGTCCTGCAAGGAAAGCAAAACATTTGGTTTCGTTGCGAAGCAACATAGCAGCCAGGTTACCGTGACCAAGACCTACTTTACGGTCTTCGGCTACTGAACCCGGGATACAGAATGCCTGCAGACCGATACCAATAGCTTCGGCAGCTTCAGCAGCATTTTTAGCTCCTTTTTTGATAGCGATAGCTGCACCTACAACGTAAGCCCATTTAGCGTTTTCGAATGCAATATTTTGGATAGATTCACAAATCTTGTAAGGGTCGATGCCTTTAGCGTCACAAATAGCTTTAGCTTCGTCGATATCTTTGATATCGTATGTATTAAGTGCCGCGTTAACTTTATCGATACGACGGTCATAACTTTCAAATAACATATTGTTTAGTTTTTAGTTAGATGGATAATTAATAAACTGTTTAGACTATTCTTGTCTTGGATCGATATATTTTGCAGCATTAGCAAAGCGACCGTAAGTACTGGTAGATTTTTTCAATGCTTCGTTAGCATCTACTCCTTTTTTCACTAAGTCCAACATAGGACCTACGCGTACGAATTCATATCCGCAAGCTTCACCATCTTCGTCCAGTGCCATGCGGCTGATATAACCTTCGGCTAATTCCAGATAACGAACACCTTTTTTATTTGTGCTGAAAGTTGTTCCAACTTGCGAGCGCAAGCCTTTTCCTAAATCTTCCAAACCTGCACCTATTGGTAATCCGCCTTCAGAGAAAGCCGATTGTGTGCGTCCGTAAACGATTTGAAGAAACAATTCACGCATTGCTACGTTGATAGCGTCACAAACCAGGTCAGTGTTCAATGCTTCAAGGATAGTTTTGCCGGTAAGAATTTCTGCAGCCATTGCAGCCGAGTGAGTCATACCCGAGCAACCGATTGTTTCAATCAACGCTTCTTCAATAATTCCTTCTTTTACATTCAAAGTCAGTTTACAGGCACCTTGTTGTGGAGCACACCAACCCACACCGTGAGTCAAACCTGAAATATCTTTAATTTCTTTCGATTTTACCCATCTTCCTTCTTCAGGTATGGGTGCTGGACCGTGGTTCGGACCTTTTTTTACAACACACATGTGTTCTACTTCGTGCGAATAAATCATACTTTTGTTATTTAGTTATTATAAAAATTAGTTTGATTATAAATTCTCCAATTCAAGCGCAAAAGTACGATTTTTTTGCGGTTTAACAATGAAACTATATCGTTAAACTACATCTATTAATGAACTTTTTCTTACTGTATTTGTTTCGATTTTAAAGATATTTTCACCATTGTCTATAATTTCCGTAAAGAATAGAAAATATGCTTAATTTTTACAGAATTAATAGTGTCTCCGATCCGCTTTTCGATAAGTTATTCAACTTATATATAAATGCTTTTCCTCCTTCAGAGCGTAGGAGCTGGGCAGGTCTTGAGCACGAAATGTTATATGAGAAGCGTTTTCATCCGCATGCTTTGTTGCAAAACGATGAATTTGTAGGATTTTTCAATTACTGGACATTCGAACGATTCTTTTATCTGGAACATTTTGCCATAATTCCCAACCTGAGAAATCAACATATTGGTAGTGAAGCAATGGGAATTTTTATGGAGCAGGTAAATTTGCCGATTGTTTTTGAAGTGGAAACGCCAAATAATCCAATGGCAACGAGACGAATCCATTTTTATGAACGATTGGGCTTTTCGGTTTTGTCACATGATTATGCACAACCACCTTACGAAGGGAATGGATTTCTAATGCCTGTATTACTTATGAGTAACAATGTTCATTTTGCAAATACGCATTATGAAATGATAAAAGAAACCTTATATCAAGATGTTTATCATTACAAGGAGGTATATGTATAATTTTCAATTATTCAATTTCAAATTTCCAATTAAATGCAAGGTATTCTTAATTGGTAATTGATCATTGATCATTGGAAATTGTTTAATCGTTCAAGAATCTCCATGCCAACCACGCCATTCCACCCATTCCTGTTTCCAAAGCTTTTTCATCAATCTGGAAAGTGGAACTGTGCAATCCTCCGGTGCTGGCGTTTATTTCTCCTTTTACTCCGAAACGAAAGAATGAACAAGGGTATTTCTGTGTAAAAAACCCAAAATCTTCTGATGTCATACGCATTTCAAGGATTCGGATATTATCTTCTCCAATCCATTCTGTAGCGAATTTCCGTGCTTTCGATGTAACTTCTTCGTTGTTTATTACACACGGATAACCATCAGGGATATCTATTTCTGCGGTACAACCATGTGCAGCACAGGTTTCAGTAATAATTCGTCTGATATGATTTTTTGCTTCTTCACGCCATTGTTCATCCACCGTGCGAAATGTTCCAGACAGTTGTACTTCACCAGGAATTACATTTGTTGCACCATCCGCAATTAATTTTCCAAATGTAAGTACCATAGGTATCAAAGGATGGCACAGTCTGCTACGAACCTGTTGCAATGAAACGATGGTTTGCGAAGTGGCCAAAACAGTATCGTTGACCAAATGTGGTAAAGCTCCGTGTCCACCTTTCCCGTGTATTTTCACATGGATTTCGTCTGCCGAAGCCATGATCATTCCGGATAAAAATCCCAGAGTACCTGTTGGATAATCGACTGACACATGTTGAGCTAAAATAATTTCCGGTTCAATATCATTAAAAAGACCATCTTCGAGCATAAGACGGGCACCTCCTGGTGCCTTTTCTTCCCCGGGTTGAAATATAAGCAAGATAGTTCCTTCAAATTCAGCCTTTAATTCTTGTAGAATTTTCGCGGCTCCTAACAGACAAGCAGTATGGGCATCATGTCCACAAGCATGCATCACGTTTTCATTTGTCGATTTCCATGGAATATCTACAGCTTCGCAAACCGGTAATGCATCCATATCGGCACGAAGGGCAATTACCTTTTTATTTGGATTTTGACCTTCAATTTTTCCTAAAATACCTACTCCGCCTATTCCTGCTCTAAAAGGAATACCCATTTTTGTCAATTCATTTTGTACAAATCGGGCTGTTTCGAATTCCTGAAATGACAGTTCGGGATGAGCATGTAAATAGCGATAGCAATCGACTACATAATCGTTGTTTTGTATGCAAAGTTTTTGGATGCGTGTTTTCATTGTTTTTATAATGATTTGATTGGACAAAGGTAGTTATTTTTGAGTGTTTTTTATAGATTCAGGCAATTAAGGACATTCCGTTTTACTAACGATAATAGTAAAATGACTTTTTATAAAGCTAAGAATGCACAAATTATCATTGCTTTAACTAAATTTAAACAGATATTTTTATTTATCGGGAATCATGAACCACATTTTTTAATACTTTTGCATGTCTGAATTTAAAAATGAAATTTAGAATACTAATTTAATTAATTTAATAAACAATATTGTATGAAAAAGTATAGCATTTTAATTGTATGTCTTGTGTTATCCATGGCTGCAATGTCTCAAAAACCAGTAATCAGTTTTCAAGATAAAGTACATGATTTTGGAAAAATCTTTGAAAAAGATGGTAGTGTAACTTATGTATTCGATTTTACCAATAAAGGAAATGCACCTTTGGTTGTGAATAGAGTTCAGGCTTCGTGCGGTTGTACTACACCTACCTGGACAAAAGTTCCTGTTGAAGCAGGGAAAAAAGGTGCCATAACTGTTACTTATAATACTGCAAATCGCCCGGGTGCTTTCACCAAAACAATTACGGTATATAGTAATGACACTATTGATCAAGCCGTGTTGATAATTAAAGGTGAAGTTATTCCCAAGGAAACGGTTAAAAAATGATCAAAGATTCAGAATGATTTTTAAATCGTATCTAAAAAAAACAAAATATAAAATATGAAGAAGTACAGCATTTTACTTTTTTGCCTGGTATTTTCTATGGCGGCTATGTCACAAAAATCCGTTATTAGTTTTGAAGTAAAAGATCATGATTTTGGAAAGGTCAACGAGGAAGATGGTAAAATAACCTATGTGTTTGATTTTGTTAATAGAGGTAATGCACCTTTAGTGGTGAATAGAGTGCAGGCTTCGTGCGGTTGTACTACACCTGTCTGGACAAAAGAACCTATCGAACCGGGTAAAAAAGGATCCATAACTGTAACCTATAATCCTGCCGGACGGCCGGGTAATTTTAATAAAACAATAACCGTATATAGTAATGCAACAGAAGAACAAGCGGTGTTGATAATTAAAGGTGAAGTTATTCCCAAACAAACAGCGGAAAATACCGCTTATCCCATAAATATGGGCGGACTTCTTTTAAAAGCTAAGGTGCTTCAAATGAATAATGTAGAGAAAGGGCGGAGCCAGGTAAGAATTCTGGATATTCAAAATTCGACCAAAGGAAATATTAAACCTTCAATAGAAAATCTTCCTACGTATTTGACTGTTACATTTATACCCGAAACCCTAAGACCAACCGAAGAAGGTAAAATTACTTTTACTTTCAACACTAAAAATTGTGCTCAATGGGGTCCGGTTTCAGACGATATTTATGTAAACCTAAACGCTCAAAAGAAATATTCGGAAGAATATAAATTAACGGTAGTAAGTAATATCGTTGAAGACTTTAGTAAATTAACGCTGGATCAAAAACGTAAGGCTCCAATTCTTGAAATGCCTGTAAAATCACTTAATCTTGGTGTCCTCAAAGCAGGAACAAAACGTGTTGGAAAATTTAAAGTGAATAATAAAGGACAAAATGCATTGGAGATTCGTCGGGTTATTAATATCAACAAAGAATTGAATGTTCGCGCGACAAAATTGACTGTGGTAGGAGGTAGAAATGCTGAAATATTAGTTGATTTGAATACAAAGAATTTATCGGAAGGTGAATATAAAAAATCAATTACCATTCAAACAAATGATCCAGATAACAGTTTTTTATTATTGGTTTTGACCTGGAAAGTTCTGAAATAAGTTGATCTGTTTCAAATCAAATCAACAGATTTATAACAATTAGACATACCAATAATTAGTTTTAATTGCTCAGAATTACCATTTAAAATTGACAATATATCATGTATTGAAAGAGCCAAGATTCTTTATTGAAAAATCTTGGCTCTTATTTTCTTAATTAATGATTTATTATTACGTTTTAAAATATCAGATTTCAGCAATATCTTATTTCTGCATTATAAATTAAATATGACTTAATTTGCTTATGCATCACAGTAAAAATATTCATCCCGAGAATGATCCTGCATACAAGGGTCTGAGCGTAAACGAAGGTGTACAAGATGCACCTACGGTTAATCCATTTAGAAAATCTCCACTAAAGCGTCATCAATATTCTGCTTCGGAATTTGTTGAAGGGATTCTGAAAGGTAATATCAGCATGTTAAGTCAGGCTGTTACTTTGGTTGAAAGTTCACTTCCCGAACATCAATTGATAGCTCAGGAAGTTATTGAAAAGTGTCTCCCACATGCAGGAAAATCAATTCGTTTGGGGATTACGGGAGTGCCGGGTGCCGGTAAAAGTACTTTTATAGAAGCTTTGGGAATGTATTTGGTACGAGATGGACATAAATTGGCTGTGCTGGCCATAGATCCAAGCAGCGAACGTTCCAAAGGTAGTATACTGGGAGATAAAACGAGGATGGAGGATCTTTCAGTTGCAAAAAATGCCTTTATTCGTCCTTCACCATCGTCTGGTTCGCTGGGTGGTGTGGCCCGTAAAACCCGCGAGAGTATTATCCTTTGTGAAGCAGCCGGTTTTGATACGATATTTGTAGAAACAGTAGGAGTGGGGCAGTCTGAAACTTCTGTACATTCTATGGTCGATTTCTTTTTATTAATTCAATTGGCAGGTGCCGGCGATGAATTGCAAGGAATCAAACGCGGTATCATGGAAATGGCCGATGGTATTGCTATCAATAAATGTGATGGTTTGAATGTGGATAAAGCACATGTTGCCAAGTCACAATATCAAAATGCACTACATCTTTTTCCACCACAAGAATCAGGTTGGCCACCTGAAGCTATCACCTGCTCGTCTATTGATAAAAATGGTATTCCTGAGATTTGGAATATGGTGGAACGGTATGTAGAATTTGTTAAAACAAATAATTTTTTCGAATTCAAGCGAAATGCACAATCCAAATACTGGATGTATGAAACTATAAATGAACAACTAAAAGCCAATTTTTATCAAAACGCAGAAATACAAGACTTATTAATAGATAGTGAAAATAAGGTGCTTTCGAATGAATTAAGTTCGTTTATAGCTGCCAAAAAATTATTAGATAGGTATTTTGGAGGAATGGTTTAGTTGGTGTATTGAGTTAATTAGTGTATTGAGTTGAATAAGAATATCAACCAACTGAATTAACTCAATACGCCAACCAAATCAACATCCAATCAACTTATTCAACTAAATTAACTAATCAACTAAAACGAATGCAAATCAACAAAATATTTCATCAATCTTGCCTAGAAGGGCTGAAGCAACTACCTGACGAATGTGTTGACTTGGTTTTTACCGATCCGCCTTATTATCAGTATCGTGCACAAAATGTGCAGGGATTGAAAAATCACAAGGATGTAGTGACAGAATTCGATTTTGATGGATTTAAATCGGAAGAAGAATATTTAGAGTTTTTGGAAAAAGTTTTATCGGAATGTTTTAGGGTATGTAAACCAGGTGCAAGTGGCTATTTGTGGTGTGGCGATGATTTTGTTTCTTATCTCAATAGAATGGTTGAGCGAGTGGGTTTTCAATTTCGTAAAGTGATACATTGGCATAAAACAAATCCTTTTCCCGCCATTTATACTCGTAAAATGTATGCTAACAGTATGGAAATGTTGGTTCATTTTTCGAAAGGTTCACCAAAAACATGGAATCACAAACCTGTGAACGAAATGCATAATTTTATTCAATCACCTATATGTATGGGCAAAGAGCGCACAAAGCATAAAACGCAAAAACCACTCAAAGTATGCTTGCCTTATATTGAAATAAGTAGTAATGAAGGCGATTTGGTGCTCGATCCGTTTATGGGCTCCGGAAGTACTGCAGTAGCTTGTAAAATGCTGAAAAGGAATTATATCGGTTATGAATTAAGCGAAGAATATTGTCAGATAGCCGCAAAACGATTGGAACAGATTTCCTGATAATTTTCAGAAAACTATAAAAAAACCGAACTGATTCAGTTCGGTTTTTTATTATCTAAATCTTATGTTTGATTGTTTGTGATTTTAGTTTCTTGAACTATAAACTACATACTACCGACTATTTAATATCCCCACTTCAAATACACGGCTCCCCAGGTAAATCCGGCTCCAAAAGCTGTAAGAATAATATTATCACCTTTCTTAAATTTCTTTTCCCATTCCCAAATACAAAGTGGAATGGTGGCAGCAGATGTATTACCATATTTTTCAATGTTAATAGTCACTTTTTCATAATCAACTCCGGTGCGTTGAACAACTGCATCTATTATACGTAAGTTAGCCTGGTGTGGAATTAGCCATGATACATTTTCATTTGTCAAGCCATTCTTATCCATAATACTGGCCGAAACTTCTGCCATATTTACAACAGCATGTTTATAAACGTATGCTCCTTCCTGATAAGTGAATTGTTGACGATTTTCAATTGTTTCCTGTGTAGCTGGTATTGCCGATCCACCTGCTTTTATATGTAGATGTTTCATGCCGACTCCATCAGTATATATCATTGAGTCAATCACGCCAAAATTTTCATTTGTAGGTTCAAGCAATACTACGCCTGCACCATCACCAAATAAAGGAGCGGTAGTACGATCTGTATAATCGGTAATTGAAGACATTTTATCTGCTCCTACCACCAATACTTTTTTATAATGACCTGATTCAATAAAACTGGTTGCAGTTGAGAGTGCTACAATAAAACCAGAGCAAGCTGCCTGTAAATCGAAAGCTAAAGCATTCTTAATTCCGGCTTTTTCAGCTGCCATAGAAGCACAGGAAGGGTATATATGGTCGGGAGTGGTAGTGCCACAAATTACCAAATCAATATCCTCGGGTTTGGTTCCTGTTTTGTCAAACAAATCCTTAATTGCTTTTGCTGCCATATAAGAAGTACCTGCGTTTTTCTTTTTCAAAATACGACGCTCTTTGATACCTACACGGGTGGTTATCCACTCATCATTGGTATCCATCATGGTACTAAGTTCTTGGTTATTAAGAATGTAATCTGGGACATATCCTCCTACACCTGTAATAACTGCGTGAATTTTTGACATAGTTTACAATATTTAGTACTTAAAAAATTGAGCCCTGAAGTTTTTGTGCTTAGGGCTCAACTGTTTCTTTATAATAAGAAAGTGATTTTTTTACCGATTAAGCGGTAGCCATTTTTTCGATAGCTAATTTGCCTCTGTAGTAGCCACATTCACCACATACTGTGTGATAAATATGAGCTGCACCGCAATTCGAGCAGATTGCTAATGTTGGGGCTTCAGCTTTATAATGCGTTCTTCTTTTTCTTGCTCGTTGTTTCGAAATTTTTCTCTTAGGATGTGCCATCTTAGTTGTTTATTTAATTGTTTTCTGTTATATTTTGCAAACCATCCCATCGCGGGTCTGTTTGTGTATCATTTGTTGTAAAATCATCATCGTCATCATCAAATTCTAAAGCAGGACTGTCATCATCATCGTCATCATTTTTCTGATGGGTTATATGCTTCTTTAGCTTTCCTGCCATTGTTTTGTTACATTCTCCAGTTGCATGTACATGTTTCATTGGAATGTTTAATACGATAAATTCGTATAAAAACCAGGCAATATTGATAGCTCCTTCAGATTCGGGAACAATCACAATTTCGTCCTCTTCTGAAAATTTATCTCCAAACTTTACTAAAAGCTTTTCTTTGTAATGAATGGGTTGCTCCATATTATCCAGGCATCTGTCGCAAGGAATGATGATAGTTCCATCAATTTCAAATTTCAGTTCGTAAGTACTCACTTTTTTCTGAACACTTACTTTGGCCTTGACATTTCCTACTTGTACTTCGGGACTATCAATCTTTTTGAAAAACGCATTGTCCAAGTCAAACTCGAGCAAACGTGTTTCACTGATTAAGTCCTTTAATACTATATTGTATTGTTCAAATTTTGACATTATTCGCTTGACTTTTAAAACCGCGCAAAGGTACAAAAATATGTTCTATTACAAAATAGTTTCTTTTTTATTTTAGCTAAATTTATTAAATATGTTATGTAACTAGCATAAAATCAGAGAAATTTCAATTATTAAGAATCGTATTTGTCTTGAATTTTATGTCATTTATTTATATGAATTCAACTTTAATACAATACGAAAGACTGTTCCCATATTTAAATCGGATTGTTTTACAAATATTTTTCCGCCATGATACTCTTCAATAATGCGTTTGGCAAGTGAAAGACCTAATCCCCAACCTCTTTTTTTTGTTGTAAATCCAGGAGTAAAAACTACTTTGAATTTCCGGCGATCGATTCCTTTACCGGTATCTTTTACATCGATAAATAATTCTTCATTTTTGTGTTGAACCAGAATATCAATACGTCCGATTCCATCCATAGCGTCAATAGCATTTTTACACAAGTTTTCGATAACCCATTCGAAAAGAGGTACATTCAGTTTAATGAACAGTGGTTGATCTGTAGGAAAATGACATTGAATAATTACTTTTTGCGACGAGCGATTGGTCATGTATTGCACCGCATTGATGAGGGTTTCGTTTAAGCTGACCAGTTGTAAGTCGGGTTTTGACCCGATTTTAGAAAATCGTTCAGCAATAATACGTAATCGGTTTACATCCTTTTCCATTTCTCCGATTAATTTGTCCTCTTTGTGGCGGCTTTTGAGTAAATCTACCCAAGCCAGCAAAGAGGATATGGGCGTACCTAACTGATGTGCAGTTTCTTTGGAAAGTCCTACCCAAACTTGATTTTGTTCGGCTTTTTTTGTTCCAGAAAAGGCAAAAAATGCAACCATTAAAAATACGATAATTACACCAAGTTGAATGTAAGGAAAATAATATAATTGCTTGAGAAAGAGTGAATCATCATAGTATAAATACTGAACTGTGTTTTCGATTTTTAATTCAATTGCTGGTCTTTTAGCCTTGAATAGAGCAACTTCATGTTTGTAGAATTTATCAACATTTGTTTTTGGTTCAATAATATTTCGTGAAAAAAGCATACTATCTTTTGAATCAGCAATAATCATTGGAATACTTGTACTTCCTTCAATTATAGTGGTAATAAAGGTTATATCTGTAAATTCATCGGCCATAATCAATTGATGTGTTGCTTCAGCCCAAATGACCACCTTTTTTTGTTCTTCTACAGCCAAGGATTTAGCAAGTCGATTCGTAAATAAAGTCGAAACCAATACAATGGCGCTGGCGATTAGTATAAATATTAGTTTAAGCCGTTGGGATATCTCGTATAATTTATTGATATGAAGCATGATGTTGATTTCAATTTATTATTTACTATTGCATAAAACCTGAAAATTTATTTTAACTTTTATTTTAAACAAATTGTTGGTTTGAAACGCCAAATATAGTAAAAAAGTCCGAATTGACAGTTCAATTTTCCATCTGCATAAATTATCGTATCTTTGCAGTTAATTTACTTGTTGAATCGTTGAACTGATATTTTTTGGAATCCTAATCCAAAATACGGAACTCAGAACATCTAACTTTTCAAACTTCAAACTCTTCAAATTGAATTAAATAAAATGCATAAATCCGGTTTTGTAAATATTGTAGGCAATCCCAATGTAGGCAAATCTACCTTGATGAACGCTTTAGTAGGTGAACGAATTTCTATTATTACTTCAAAAGCACAAACTACCCGTCATCGCATACTTGGTATTGTAAATGGCGAAGATTTTCAGATTGTCTATTCCGATACTCCCGGCGTGTTGAAACCAAATTATCGTCTTCAGGAATCCATGCTTAATTTCTCACGCTCTGCACTGACCGATGCTGATGTGTTACTTTATGTGACGGATGTGTTTGATACTTACGAAAAAAATGAGGATTTTGTAGAAAAAGTGAAGTTAAATCCTGCACCTCTTTTGCTCATTATCAACAAAATAGATTTAATTGATCAAGAAAAATTAGAAGCGTTAGTTGAAAAATGGAAAGGCCTATTACCAAGAGCTGAAATTTATCCTGTTTCAGCTATCGAAAAGTTCAATATTGATACTTTATTTAGTAGAATTAAAACCTTATTACCTGAATCACCAGCATTTTTTGATAAAGATCAACTGACAGATAAACCTGCTCGTTTCTTTGTTACCGAGATTATTCGTGAAAAGATTCTGATGAATTACGAAAAGGAAATTCCCTATTCAGTAGAAGTTGAAGTAGAGCAGTTTGAAGAAGATGATAGATTGATTCGCATCAACGCGGTGATATATGCTGAGCGCGATTCACAAAAAGGAATTCTAATTGGACATGGTGGTAAATCGCTTAAAAAAGTAGGTACCGAAGCACGTAAAGATATGGAAGTGTTTTTTGATAAAAAAGTCTTTTTGGAGTTGTTTGTAAAGGTTGAAAAAGACTGGCGGAATAAGGATATTAAACTAAAAGGTTTTGGATATAATTTGGATTGAAATTTCAGTAAACAATTGATATCTTATGGATTTTTGAAACGCAAACTTTTCTAATACCAAACTCTTCAAACTTTTTATATTTCATACACTGTCAAATCTTCTCCCAGTACTGTATTTTCGAAAACGGCTTTCGCTTCTTCCAATATATCATTTTGATGGATATAGCGAGCAGAATAATGCCCGATAATTAGTTTTTTTACATTCGCTTTTAAAGCAATTTCACCTGCCTGACGGGCGGTGCAATGTTGGGTTTCTTTGGCACGAAGTAATTCGTCGTCCATAAAAGTAGCTTCATGAAAGAGGCAATCTACACCTTCAATAATCGGTATAATTTTCTCTGTATAAGCTGTATCGGAACAGTAAGCAAAACGCTTTGGTAATTCGGGTGGAGTAGTCAGCAATGCATTCGAAATTATTTCACCTTCTTCGGTAGTAAAGTCTTCACCTTGTTTTATTTTTGGTATTCTCCAGGTTGGAATGTGATAGAAATCAATCATTTCACGAATTATATGGCGATCTCTAGGTTTTTCTTCAAACAAAAAGCCACAACAAGGCACACGATGTTTTAGTGGAATGGAAAAAACCTGCACCGAACGATCTTCGAAAACTAACTCATGCTTGCGCGGGTCGATTGTGTGGAAAATGACATTGTATGGCAAATCTGCACAGAAATAGAGTAATTGTACCTCCATTATTTTTTCTAAATCGGCTTGTGCATGAATATGTAAGTCTGCAGTTCGGTTAAGCATACCGAAGCTGGAAATAAGTCCGATTAAACCAAAACAATGGTCGCCATGTAAATGCGAAATAAAAATATGTCCGAGTCTGTTGGTTTTCATGCCCATTTGCCGCATTCGAATTTGAGTTCCTTCGCCACAATCAATCAAGAATTGTTTATCGCGGATTTCCAGTAGTTGTGCACTTGGGAAATTCTTCCGGGTGGGAAGTGCTGACCCGCAACCTAATATGGTGAGTGAAGCTTTCAAAAAAAGTTGATTAGCAATATTAAATTCTCGTTTTCTTCTTCAATTCAAAGTCTCGTCCAAGATATTTTTCACGTACTACCGGATTATCAGCCAGTTCTTTTGATGTGCCCTGAAACAAAATATGTCCTTCGAAAAGTAGGTATGCACGGTCTGTAATGGTCAAAGTTTCGTCTACATTGTGATCCGTAATCAGGATACCTATATTTTTATCTTTCAATTTCCAAACAATGTCTTGAATGTCTTGTACAGCAATCGGGTCAACGCCTGCAAAAGGTTCGTCGAGCATAATAAATCGTGGTTCAATTGCCAAACATCTGGCAATTTCAGTACGACGACGTTCACCACCCGAAAGGCGATCACCTATATTTTTACGTACAGCTTCCAGGTTGAATTCGGCAATTAAGATTTCAAGTTTTTCTTTTTGCTCCTCTTTACTGAATTTAGTCATCTCCAAAACAGCTTTGATATTATCTTCCACTGTCATTTTACGAAACACAGAAGCTTCTTGTGACAAATATCCAATACCTTTTTGAGCACGTCTGTAAACCGGAAATTTAGTAATTTCTTCATCATTCAGAAATATCTTACCGGAATTGGGAGTTACCAAACCGGTAGTCATATAAAATGTGGTTGTTTTACCGGCACCATTTGGTCCCAACAATCCTACAATTTCCCCTTGTTTTACATTGATGGAAACATCGTTTACCACCGTACGTTTACCGTATTTCTTAAATAAATGTTCGGTGCGTAACACCATGCTGTCGTTTGTCATATACTTTGATTAGAAGTACAAAAGTACACTTTTTTGCTACGATATACAAAAATGAACCACAAAATAAGTAAAGAAATCAGATTCAATATTTTAGGTTGGTTTACAATCTATTTGTAAGTTTAATGAATTTGTAATAATAACCACTTATATGTCATTATAATTACAAAACAACAAATTCTTTGTTTTTTATTTTAATAATATGATTACTAAGTAGGAATAAGTTTGTAATTAGAATAAATATATACTACTTTTGCCAAAAATGTATTCATTACAACAAAGCAGTGCAAAGTATTTATTAAACAACTATTATAATTCAAGAATGTCATGAAAAAAAAATTACTTTCAATTCTTCTTTTCGCATTTGTTGCATTGACAAATGCACAAAATTCAGTTAGTGAGGCAACTAATGCATCTACTCCCGGAATACTAACTGTTAATGTTACTACAAAGCAAGGTAATTTAGGAGGCTATTCTCCTTCAAATATTATGGCAATCTGGATTGTTGACAGTAATGGCACATTTGTAAAAACTTTGTTGGCTCAGGCTGCAACACGTAAGTCAGATCTATATAAATGGAAAACTGCAACAAGTACATATAACGTTGTTGATGCTACTACCGGAGCAACTCAAAGTTCATATGGTGCAAGAACATGCGTTTGGAATGCTACAAATGTTTCAAAAATAGTTGTTGCCGATGGAAACTATACTGTTTGGATGGAAGTGACTGACGATGCAGTTCATGGTCCTTTAACATCATATACTTTTACTAAAGGTACTACAACTATTAATTTGACTCCAACAGCATTAACTAATTTTGCAAATATATCTATTAGTTGGGTTCCAACTGCTACCGGAATAGATGCAGTTAAATTAACAAATTTGTATTCTGTTTATCCCAATCCAACAAAATCTTCTATTTATGTAAATGGTTCAGATGTTCAACAAGTTGAAATTTTTACACTTGCCGGCAAAAGTATACTTAAAACAAATCAACAAAATATTAATCTTAGTTTGTTGGCACGTGGATCTTATCTGGCACAAATTACTACAGCAAAGGGAAACTTTGTTAAAAAGATAATAAAAGAATAAATTTACAGCGATAATTATTTTTCTTTATTTTCCGCACAATCAAATCATATCGGTTTGTTTGGGCGGATTTTTTTTGAATATGGATTGCCTTTTTACCTGAATTATAAATGCAACAATCATTTTAAACCTACCCTGTTTATGGTATAAAAAATACATTTTCGATGGTATTGTGGTAGCTTGTTGACAGCTATATCTTTGTATCAACAAATTTAAAACAAAACACGATATGAAAACATATGCAATTTGCCCCATTTCCAACAAAAAAATAAATGAAACTGTAGCACGGTTGAACGGTTTTTTTACTGTGTTATTTCTACTGATTTTTGTTTTCACAGGCAATATAATTGTAATTACTTTTTTAGCAATTGACTTCTTATTAAGAGCTACCAATTTCTCAAAATACAGCATTTTTGCAATTGTTTCTAAAAGCATAGCAAAGAATTTAGCTTTGAAAGAACGTTTTATTAATGCAGGACCAAAAATTTTTGCTGCACGAATAGGACTATTCTTTAGTATATCAATTCTCTTCTCATCCTTATTAAGTTTTAGTACCGCTGCCTATATACTTACTGCTGTTTTTGGTTTGTGTGCTTTCCTCGAATCTGCATTTGGTTTGTGTATAGCTTGCGAAATATATCCCTTCGTGTACAAGCTATTGTATCAATCAAAAATTGAACATTCATAAAAAAGAATACATACTACAAATTTAAACGGAGGCTGTCTTATAATGAGATAGCCTCTTTTTTTTGAACGGATGGAACAAAAATGTAATTATGTAAATGAATTAATCTTTTTATTCGATATGTAGAACTATATTTTTAAATAATTCACTACTTTTGTTTTGAATTGCTGACAAAATGTTTATTTAATTGTTAGGCAATTCTTAAATGAAAATTGATAATTAGAAATTGATAAATTGTACCTTATGTATCAAAATTATAAATTGCATTTACAAAATGAACTGACTAACATTGAACAGGCGGGTTTGTACAAAAACGAAAGAATTATTGTTTCACCTCAAGGTGCAGTAATCCGGGTAGCTGATGGTAATGAAGTGCTGAACTTTTGTGCCAACAATTATCTCGGTCTATCGAATCATCCTTCTTTAAAAGATGCTGCAAAAAAAGGATTGGATACTCATGGTTACGGTGTCTCGTCAGTGCGGTTTATTTGTGGTACACAGGATATTCATAAACAATTGGAAGCTTCTATAGCACGTTTTTTCGGAACAGAGGATACTATTTTATATGCTGCTTGTTTTGATGCGAATGCTGGTGTTTTTGAGCCTTTGCTTAATGAGGAAGATGCTATTATTTCCGATGCATTGAATCATGCTTCCATTATTGATGGCATTCGTCTTTGTAAAGCACAACGTTATCGATATGCCAATGCCGATATGGATGACCTGGAAAATCAACTGAAAACATCACAAGCACAACGTTTCCGGTTGATAGTCACCGATGGAGTTTTCTCTATGGATGGCAATGTTGCACCTTTGGATAAAATTTATGCTCTGGCCGAGAAATATAATGCCATGGTGATGGTTGATGAATCGCATTCTGCAGGTGTGGTTGGTGAAACCGGCCGTGGTGTGACAGAACGTTACAACTTGCGGGGTAAGTTGGAAATTATTACCGGTACATTGGGCAAAGCTTTTGGTGGGGCCATTGGTGGATTTACTACCGGAAAGAAAGAAATTATCGATTTACTTCGACAACGATCACGTCCTTATTTGTTTTCCAATTCAATTCCTCCAATGGTAGCTGCTGCCGGCATCAAAATGTTCGAAATGATCGACGAATCAAATGAATTGCAAGAAAAATTACATGAAAATACAGCTTATTTTGTAAAAGGTATGAAGGCGGCAGGATTCGACATTAAACCAACCGAATCGGCTATCTGTGCTGTGATGTTGTATGATGCCAAACTCTCGCAAGATATTGCTGCTCGCTTACTTGAAGAAGGCATTTATGTAATAGGTTTTTATTTCCCGGTTGTTCCGAAAGGACAAGCCCGTATTCGTGTTCAAATTTCAGCAGCACACGAAAGAGCTCATTTGGATAAATGTATAGCGGCATTTAACAAGGTGGGTAAGGAGTTCAAAGTAATTTGAAAATGTGTCAATTTGAAAATAAAAGAATGAAAAAATGTAACTTTTCAAACACGGAACTTTTCTAACTTTTCAAACCAAGAACACGAAACTTTTCAACCCCTAATCAACTAATTACCTAATTAACCAATCAACTAAATACATGAAAGCCCTTGTAAAACTTCGTCCCGAGAAGGGAATATGGATGGAAGAAATTCCTATGCCGCATGTTGGCATAAACGATGTATTGATTCAGATAAAAAAAACGGCCATTTGTGGCACCGATTTACATATTTACAAATGGGATGAATGGTCACAACGCACCATCAAGACACCTATGACCATCGGACATGAATATGTAGGTGTAATTGTAGAAAAAGGTCGTGGTGTGAAAAATATCCAGATTGGCGACCGTGTAACAGGCGAAGGACATATTGCCTGCGGACATTGCCGTAATTGTCGTCGTGGAAAATTGCATGTCTGCGAAAATTCGATTGGAGTAGGAGTGAACCGCGATGGTGCTTTTGCCGAGTTCCTTTCACTTCCTGCCGAAAATGTCGTTCATTTGGATGCCCGTATTTCCGACGAAATGGCTTCCATTATGGATCCGTTTGGGAATGCAACACACACAGCATTGTCTTTTCCTTTGATTGGCGAAGATGTTTTAATTACCGGTGCCGGACTAATTGGTATTATGGCAACTGCTATATGTCGCTTTGCCGGAGCTCGAAATATAGTGGTCAGTGATCTGAGTGATTACCGCCTGAATATTGCCAGACAAATGGGTGCAACACTTTGTATCAATCCACGAAAAGGAGAAACAATCGAACAAGCCATCAAGGATCTGCATATGCATGGTTTCGATATCGGTTTGGAAATGTCAGGTTCACCCGTTGCTTTCGAAAGCATGATAGAAAATATGTACAACGGATCTAAAATTGCATTGTTAGGTATTTTACCTAATAGCACCACTGTGCAATGGGATAAAATAATTTTCAAAGCTTTGACATTGAAAGGTATTTACGGTCGCGAAATGTGGGAAACCTGGTATCAAATGGAACAAATGCTGATTACAGGTATCGATTTGACACCTGTGATTACACATCGCTTCGAAATCAACGATTTTCAAAAAGGATTTGACGTGATGGAAAGTGCTGAATGCGGCAAAGTGATTTTGAATTGGTAATAATATCATAGAAAAGCACGTCGGTGCGTCTTTCTCAAAAAAATAATATTATAAAAAAGTAGGTTTGCCTCAATAATTTGTTTGGTTGGCGAGTTCGAATGTGAGATCCGAAACAAAATTCACAATCTTTGCCATACCCACATAATCAAGTAAATTACTATCGTCTTCGGGTTTATGATAGGGCGATAATTCACCGGTAGTAATATGAATTGCCGGTATCATTACATTTCCAAAAGGTTTTGTATCAGTTCTGTTTTCAATTGTGTTATTAATTTTTACGACTTTCACATTCTTTTGATCAGCTATATTTTTAAGTAATTTGCTGCCAACAGGTAAGAAATGTAATTCAGTTATTTCTACTCCTTTGTTTTTAGCATACATGCCCACCATATCGAGACTAAACATGGCTTTAATCTTTTTAATATCCACTACTTTCTTGTCAATAAAATCAGTAGATCCTTTCATTCCTACTTCCTCACCGTCAAAAGCAATCAGTAAAATACTCCTTTTTATATCTTCGTGCATTGAAAGCAGGATTTTTCCCACTTCAATCATAGTTGCAACACCTGAAGCATTATCATCAGCACCGTTGTAAATGACTTTTGTACTATCAACCATTTTCCAACCAAGGTGGTCGTAATGAGCACCAATGACTATATATTCGTTTTTAAAAATGGAATCTATTCCTTCAATAAACCCAATGATATTTGTTCCTTCGGTGGCGGTCAAAGATTCGAAATCCATAAAATGCAACAAATAGGACCCTTTAAATGGTGCGAAACCTGCAGATGCAAATTGGCGGGTGAGGTAATCTATGGATAATGCTTTGCTGGCACATCTAAATCCACGTCCTTCGAACGAATCGGAAGCCAAAATGCCAACTTCTGATTTTAATGAGTTTACAATAATAGAGTCCTGTCCATAACTATTGAGACAAATTATAAATAGCAAAAGAATTGACCCTTTTAGTTTTTTATACATGTTATTGTGATTTCAATACATACGAATCATTTTTGATTTATTAACGCCTCAATTTCCCTCAGATGAAGTTCAAAATGACTCAAATAACTTACTATCATATTGCGGAGAGAAACTTCTTCATTCAATGCCGACAACCAGGTATTGTCCAGTTTAACCGGATTTACGTTATTGATGACATGAACGATATGCAGGTTTGTGAATTTCCAGAGTTGTACTAAATCTGTCCATTTTTCGTTTTGATAATTTTGAATTGCTATCCAACGGTCGTTATTGCCCAGGTTGGCATAATCGGGGAAAACGAGCGGAATGGTCTGATATTGCAAATGAACAATGCGGTGCGTATTGTTCGAAGCCGAATCAATCATGTGACCCACAATTTGTTTGACAGTGCGGTTTTGACTATTGTGGCGATTCGATATTACTTCTTCGGTCAAAGCTAATAAGCGTGGTTCCCAAACTTCTAAAAGTTCAAGAAGTTTGGAGTTGTTTGAATCAAATGAGTTCATAAAGAATAATTTTTAAATAAATGATTTCAATATATCTCAAATCTAAAGCTTTTCTTTTCTCAGTAGGAGATTAATATCAATAGAAATTACCTATAGAGAATTGGTATTTTTCCCGTAGGGAATAAACTTTTTTCGATCAATCAATTGCATTAAAAACAAATTGTTCGTCATATTCGAAGAGATTTTCTTAGAGCTATCTTGTGGAATAACAACTTTGACTGTGTTTTTTATTATTGTTGAATCATTTTCCATTATAATAGAATCCAGGGCTATATCGGTTAGTTCATACGAAATGCCGGTTGCCAGTATGATATTTTTTGGAGAAATTAAATAATAAACCGGAATGTCTTTGACGGAGAAGTTTTTATGAAAGATCTGATCGATATCCAAACCAAAGTAGATATTATTCCATTGTTTATCCTGAAGAAAACCACGTACTTGTTCCTCTTTTTCGTCGCTAACTGCAAAAAAAACGACTTTCTCTTTAAATCTTAGAGCTAAAGTATTGAGATGAGGCAAAGAGGCGACTTCTGGTGCACAATAAGTCGTCCAAAAATCAAGAAATACGAATTTATTTCCAAGGTCAGGAAGTTCTTTATCAATCATTTTTAATCCGGAAAGTGCAGGTGCAGCTTGTCCAACGGCGGGTTGCGATAGTACTTTAGCAGAGTTGAAAAATGAAATGAGAATAATTAGCAAAATCATTAGTTTTTTCATGGTTCGTTTTTTTATTTAGTTCAACTCGTTCATATTTCTCTAATTCGGTTAACTATTTATTATTATATACAAAAGGCGAAATCTTATCCCGTTTCGCCCCTTGTTCTTAGCTTTTTTGTCTCAAGTCTTCAGAATTTATCCTTTGTAAACCCGAATAAAATCATTCTTTTCTGATTACACTACAAACATACAAAATCATATTAACATTATCAAAGTTTACAGCAAATATATTGCATTTAATCTGATTATTTCTTTTTCTTTTTCAGATTATTATAATCGATATAATACAGCACCTTCATGGACAGACTATTTGATTGATTTAACCATGTATCACGAAGATTTGTCCAATAGTTATCAACAACCACATCCTGAATGGCATAGGCTGCGTTTTTCCAGGCTATAACAAGTTCCGAACCCGGTGCAAAATTCCAACGGAATATCATATCAACGGTAAAAGCGTTATAATTCTGATCCATGTTTTTGTTATAGGTTGGATAATCCTGCAATGAACCATCATGTTGTAATAAATAATAAATTTTATTCCTGTCACCGGCCCAGTTATGTCGTACCCGCAGACTGATACTGGTTTTGTTATTTAAAACATACGAAGTTGATAATATGTTTTCAAGGATATTTACATTTCTTTTGGCAAAAATGATCGAATCATTCGCACTGTTTTTATCCACAAAACCAACTCCGTTTATAGTATTGTTGAAACTCAATGCATAATCAATCTGAAATCGTTGTCCTAGTCGAAGTGAACCTTGTAAATCACCATAATTTGCAACCTGATCGGTCGATGGATGTTTGGTATGTCCGTAATGAAAATAAAAATTCAAATTCTTTCGGTTATCAGTATTCAAATTAAAATTATACCAGTAGTTTTGTGGATTAGTATAAAAACGTCCCATTACACGGGTCTCGTAATAATCATATGAATCGGTTGAATATCCGCCATTTACATTAATATTGTAATTGTTTTTGAAGATTACATTGGCATTATATCCGGTTTGATTCCCGTAAATTGTGTTTGGATTGTACGTTCTTAAATAATCCCAAAAAACATATCCGTTAAATTCCCTGATAATCCAGAAAGGTTCTACCACCTGATAGTAAATATAGGATTCTGTCAGAAGTTGATTGTTGCGCTGAAGATATCCCATATCATTGGGATTGTACTTATCGGAATACAGATTTTGTGAAATACCGTATTGCAACTTTCCTTTGTTTTTTTGCAGTCCCAAATAGGTATAATAACCTGTTTCGTAGATGCTGTCGCCTCTCGAACTGATTCCTCCTTTCCCAATAAGCGCATAGGTTTTCGATTTATCCCTTAATTGAAATTCTGTAGCTGTAACATTGGCACGAAAAGGATTTCCAAACATGGAAACATTGGAGTTGATAAGGCTGATATAGGAGTTGTTTTTTAATGATTTATCAATAACCGTTACATTATAATTTGTAAAAGGTTGTACGGGTACATTACGTTTATTCCCCGAGAGCGTATCTTTTAAGATGGCATAAGATGGTAATGACATAGCATTCAATATCCCCAGACCCCAACCGTCGTTTGTTCGTCCCGAAACCTTGGTGGCATTGACTAACTGTGTTTCATTGGGATTATAATCAATTATTTCATTATTTCCAACTGAATTATAAGCCGAAAATTTAGGCCCGGCACCTATGCGACGCGAATAGAATATATTGCCCCGCTGAAAGAGCTCTGTTCCTTCGGTAAAGAACTGCCTTTTTTCGCTGTAATAAAGCTCATAAGGCGAAAGATTCAACTTTTTATCGTCCGATTGTATCTGACCAAAATCGGGAATAAGCATCATATCCAGTGTAAAACTTTCGTTGATTCCGTATTTCAAATCCAATCCGCCTTTGTATAAAAAATCGGAAGTAGAACCGCTTTTCGATTCTAAATAGGTAGCCAGATAGGGACTAAACGAAAGCCTAACCGGAGGTTTTATATCTTTTATGCCGGTAAGTTGACCTTGCTGATGAATAAATCCGGATACATTGCGGTCAACCATGTTCCACGAATTATTTGAATTGTATCGTCGGATATTACGAAACATATTCATTCCCCATGTTTTTCCGGTTTTTTCCGAAAATCGTAGAGCCGAAAAAGGAATGCGCATTTCCACCACCCATCCTTTATCGGTAATGCGGGTTTTACTTTCCCATACGGCATTCCAGTTAGCATCTTCATTGTCGCCATCACTCTTTACCGCTTTTATATCTACCTGAACGCCGGCCGGAGTTATGAAAAAACCATAGGCCAACTGGCCCTGATTATATGGATCGATATAAACGCCAAAATAATCGGACATTCCAATATTATCACGTTGAGTCAGGTAATTGAAAATACTGTCCGGAGCACTGTCATATAGCATGGCACCCACATAAATGGCAGTTTGGTCATAAAAGAAATATACTTCCGAAGGTTGAAGGGATGGTTTGCCATTGTATGGCTGTAGTTGAACAAAATCTTTCGCCGGTTTAACCTGCGAGTATACCGGTTCATCGAGTATTCCGTCGATGGTTAAAGGTGTGGAAATGGGAAGCACTTCAACACTTTTCTTTTCCTGTGCCAATAATGAAGTTCCAACTAAAAAAGCAATTAATAAGCCGGCAAGGTTTTTCATAATGAGTTACATTTTTTCGCAACTTTCAAATATTGACTTGTATTAAAGCAATGGAAAAATCAACCGTATAGTGGAACTATAACTTTAGGCGTCAAAGATATAAAACTGTTTTTAGATATTAATCATTTTGTACGAAAAGCTTATTATTTTTGATAAAATAGAACAATGTTTCTGTTTGTATAGTTGACATTTCCACACATGTTCGGAGTGGAGACTAAGCCAAACACGCTTTACTCAACGAGGGATTGATCTGAAAGCTGCGTGTTTAGATATTTTTTTCTGATCGTCTAATGTTTAATCTTCCCTCAAAAACCCCGGCACCTTCCGATACCGCGTTCCCATTTCATAGGCATAGGCTATTTCCAGCAATATCGGTTCACTCCAGGCTCTTCCGAAGAAAGAGATGCCCACCGGTAGTTGATCCACAAAGCCCATAGGAACTGTAATATCGGGATATCCGGCTTGTGCTGCCGGTGAGGAAGTCCCAATCTGAAAACTATCACCATTTGTCAAATCCGATTTCCAGGCAGGGCTTCCGGTTGGTGCTATAATGGCATCCAACTTGTGTTCGTTCATCACTTTATCTATTCCATCTTCGCGGCTGCCTTTCATCATACTGTCAAGTGCTTGTTTGTATTCTTTAGAATTCAGATCGCCTTTTTCGCGTGCCTGCTCCAGGTATCGCTGATTGAAATAGCGCAATTCTATAGAATCTGCTTTATTAAAGGCAATCAGTTCATCTAGGCTTTTAATCGGAGCGTTTTTACCGAGTGATTTAAAATACTTGTTTAATCCGTCTTTGTATTCAAATAACATTATTTCATTTTCCTGTTTATCCACTTTGGCATTGGTAATTTCAGCAATCTCAACAATCTCCACTCCCTGACTTTTCAGATAACCTACAGCACGGTTCATCAAGGTATCCACTTTATAATTTATGCCATAAGGTGCTTTGAATAAGCCTATCCGTTTGCCTTTTAAGCCGTCTTTCTTTAAAAATTGTGTGTAATCCCTATAAAAATGTCCCGGACTGGCCAGTGTTTTTTCATCGGTAGAATCTACACCCACCAAAGCTCCAAGACAAATGGCCACATCACGTACCGTCCGACCCATTGGTCCGGGTGTGTCTTGCGTAGAGGAAATGGGAATAACTCCGGCACGACTTACAAGCCCCACGGTAGGTTTAATGCCAACAATGCCATTGGTTTGTGATGGGCAAACAATAGAACCATCGGTTTCGGTGCCAATGGATATCGTGGTCAGATTAGCCGATACGGCCACTGCCGAACCCGAACTCGATCCACATGGATTCCGACTCAATACGTAAGGATTTTTGGTCAGTCCACCCAATCCGCTCCAGCCACTGGTGGACATCTGACCACGGAAATTGGCCCACTCACTTAAGTTGGATTTAGCAATGATAATGGCACCCGCAGCACGTAATTGTTTAGCCACATAACTATCCTTCAAGGGGTACGAATTCATCAATGCCCTTGATCCGGCAGTGCAAGGCATTTTATCGTGAGTATCGATATTGTCTTTGATGACTACAGGAATGCCAAAAAGAGATCCCCGATTTTTTTTTGATTGCTTTAAATCTTTGTCTAAGGCTTCGGCTATTTGAATGGCATCCGGATTTACCAGAATGATAGAATGAAGTGCCGGACCGTTTTTGTCAATCTCCTCCATCCTGTCCAAATAGGCTTGTACCACTTCCCGGATAGTAAAAGTTCCATCTTTGTATCCCTGCTGAATTTGAGTGATGTCCATTTCCAGAAACCGAAAGTTGCCTTTTTCAGGAATTGGAGTTACTGCGTACGAAGATTGAAAGGGAAGTTGTATGAAAAGGAGAAGTGAAAATAAATAGAAGTGTTTGTTGTTCATAATATTTATGTCATGATTTATTCGCCCCAAATGTACACACTTATATTAACACAAACAATAATTCACTCATTTTTTTATTGACTTTCAGTAAAATATAAAAACGCATAGCCTCCGGATTCCTCCGAAAACTGTGCGTTTATTACTAAAGCTTGAGGGTTTTATTTCCCGATATTCTTATTTTTAAAAGAAGATACATCGATTATATCCTGATTATCATTATCGAAAGAAACAGCTACACTATCGCCTATTTTTGTAATAGGGAAATCATTCGATATTTGAGAAGAACCAATAAACACTTTTGGACTACTTTTCAAGGTGAAATAATAATAAGTATTTCCATTTTTGACATCGCCATTAATACGTGTTATGATGGAGGCAATAATCTTCTTTTCAGTCTCGCTTTTGGCGTTAATTTTATTTCCTGTTGTATTAAAGGCGTTTTTGTAGGCCATTAATGCTTCTCGTAAAGTATTTCCAACACCCACTATGGTATAATCTTCGATAGCTACCATGGCATACATTTTTACCAATCCACCATTATCTTTCAAGGTCATAACGTAGGTAGGTATATTATTGATATTATATGGAATAGGTAATGTTGCAGAAAAACCTTTTTCCTGTACTTTCCCTTTAGCAGAATTTTGAGCGGCAAATTCCGTTGCACCACTTTGTCTGTACCAGATAGCTTTTTTGGTTCGGGTATTTACTAACACAAAACCAACTGTTGCTTCGTCGGCACCTACTGATGTCAAACCTGTATACCAATAGGCATTATTATCATCACCATACACCATCGAAACTTGTTCGGTTATTTTGAGTTTGTTTTCATTCGAAAAATTCCAGTAACCTTTTACATATTCACCCCAATCATTAAGTTGTTTTTCGACAAATTCAGCAGGCTGTATACGATCAACCCATTTTGGAGTATTGGCAATACTGTATTCTTTAATATCTCCGGTTTGAGCATTGACTACCACTACACCCTGTGCTTCATCTCCCTGAAAACCGATGGTCTTTTTGTATTTTGTTATTACCCAGTATGGAATACCTGTATCATCAATTTCGAATGAATAATCAGTTAATCCAACATTATAATAACCATGGAAGTATATATATCGTTCCAGATTGTCCAAGAAATAAGCTTCCGATTGATATTTTATATATACTTTCTTTCCATTGACCTCTTGTACTAACTTTACATCACGTTCATTGCATGCATTTACCATTACATATCCATTGGTTCCCTGAATATTCTTTTGCCATTTGAAGAACCCTGAATGTAGGAGTGGAGCCACCCAATATAAATCATTATTAACTTTTTGAATATTAAAAGTTCCCAATGTTACCTGGCTTCCCAAAGCTGATTGAGAACCAAGCACTTTATCACCCAAAATTTGAGCCAATGATTGATCAACAACCCGTATCTTTTCTAACGAAATAGGTAACATGTGGTTCGACAAATTTTTTCCAGTTTCAATTTTTCCAATCAAATTACGGTATTCGTCCGTTCTGAATATTGCCCAGGTAGTAATAGCCGGAACAACAGTAATATAAACGAATAAGACAGCTATTAGTGTAGCCGGTACTTTTGCCGATTTTAATTTGGGCAGACTTTGAATACTTTGTTGATTGCCTAGATTATTGAGGCTTGTCAGATTATTCAGCAATATCCATAAAGCAATCAGAAACATCAGGAAAACCGGAAATCCCAAAAAACCATAATTAAATACCGGCATGTAAACATAAACTAAAATAAATCCGACCAGGATTATTATCAAAGAATTTTTAAGTTTATTCATAATATTGTATTTTAAAAGTTTGTTTATTTGAAATTTTTATTCTTTTCAATCAAGTAATTAACCAATCCTAAAATTCGGAAGTAAAATGAAATCGTATGTTTTTAAAATCATTTTGCGCCATTTGTAATACATAACCCGAATCGGCAAGGAAAACATCCCGACCTTCTTTATCTTTGGCCATATATTGTGCTTTGCGTTTTTTGAAGTTGTCAAGCTCAATAGCATCATCGCTTTCAATCCAGCAGGCTTTGTAGAGTGAAATAGGATCCCAGCGGCATTGTGCATTGTACTCGTGCAGTAAGCGGTATTGAATTACTTCAAACTGCAGTTGTCCTACAGTTCCTATAATTTTCCGTCCGTTGTATTGGTTTACAAATAATTGCGCTACACCTTCGTCCATCAATTGCGCCACACCTTTATCCAACTGTTTTGTTTTCATTGGATCGGCATTTTCGATATACTTAAACATTTCGGGCGAGAAGCTTGGGATGCCTTTGAAATGCAATCCTTCGCCTGATGTAAGCGTATCGCCAATCTTGAAATTTCCGGTATCGGGTAAACCCACAATATCACCGGCATATGCTTCGTCCACCGTTTCTTTTTTCTGCGCCATAAATGCAGTAGGACTAGAGAAACGCATCATTTTATTGTGTCGAATATGCTTATAGTTGACATTACGTTCAAATTTACCGGAACATATTTTCACAAAAGCAATGCAACTCCGGTGGTTCGGATCCATATTGGCGTGGATTTTAAACACAAAACCCGAAAAGGCTTCTTCGTAGGGATCTATTTCACGTTCCTGGGTGTGAATGGGTCGGGGAGAAGGGGCTATTTCCACGAAACAATCGAGTAATTCTTTGACACCGAAATTATTCAGTGCACTTCCAAAAAAAACCGGAGCCAATTCACCGGCCAGGTATTTCTTTGTATCAAATTCCGAATATACACCGTTTATCAATTCCATGTCTTCGCGCAACTTGTCAGCATCGTGTTCACCAACATATTTTTCCAGTTCAGGACTGTTGATATCCGAGAAAGCTACAGTTTCACTAATGGTTTGCCTATTAGGTGTATAAAGCTCCAGGTTTTGTTTGTAAATATTATACACTCCTTTGAAAGTAACTCCCATGTTGATAGGCCAACTCAGCGGACGTACGTTTATACCTAATTCGGCTTCCAGTTCATCGAGCAGATCAAAAGGATCTTTCCCTTCGCGGTCCATTTTATTTACAAATACAATTACCGGTGTTTTGCGCATGCGACATACATCCATTAATTTTCGCGTCTGTGCTTCAACACCTTTTGCTGTATCCACCACAATGATAACACTATCAACAGCGGTTAAAGTACGGTAAGTATCTTCGGCAAAATCCTGGTGACCCGGTGTGTCGAGGATGTTAATTTTATATTTACGGTATTCAAAGCCCATTACAGAAGTTGCCACGGAAATACCACGTTGTTTCTCGATTTCCATCCAGTCCGATGTGGCCGTTTTCTTTATTTTATTCGATTTTACAGCTCCTGCCACGTGAATAGCTCCACCAAAAAGTAAAAGTTTTTCGGTTAAAGTAGTTTTTCCCGCATCGGGGTGACTGATAATGGCAAAAGTGCGGCGACGTTTTATTTCGGAATGTAAGCTCATGTGCTAAATAGTGGTGAGTATATTGATATTTGAGGATGCAAAGGTACATTTTTTGAAGCAAATAGACAAGAGAACAGAACGTGACAATTGCAGTGTAAAATAGTGAGATACATAAACAAAAAGGTCGACTTTTTAGCCGACCCTAATGTGCAAAATAATATTAAGTATTCAGTAGTAAATAGTTTAAAATCTGTATCCTAACGATAACACCAGATTATTATTTGAGGTAATTATTTTTGCTTCTTTCGCCTTATAAGCCATAATATTTGAATCATACGGATAGAACGATTCATTTATCGTTTTATTTATAAAGGCAAAATCGACTGACCAACTTGCTTTATGGTATCCAAATCCCAGCGTAATATAATTGGTACTATTATGCAAAATATATTCGGTATCAGTACGCAAATTTGATAGGATAATTTTGGCTGGTTGTATTTCTTCCTCAGGTAAATTAGCATTGCTGATGTTCGCATATCCTGCACGTCCCGAAAAATTATCGTCAAAATAAAATTCAGCTCCAATTTTAATGGTTTGAATATTTTTAAATTTTTCTTTCATTCTTTGGTTTAAGACAGCATAATCCTGGATTTTACCATTTTCATCCATCAGTTGGGTGCCGGTTGTATTGGAGAAATTATATTCAGCACTGATAGTCGCTTTTGTCCCAATAATATATGCTAAACTGGCATTCAATTGTAAGGGACTTTTAAGTTGGTAACGATTGATACCACCGGGAGTTGAAATGGAATCATTGAGTTTTGAATAATAATTATCTTTCAGTGAATAAACTGTTGGCGTGAGAACTGATAACCCAATACGTAAAAATTTTAATGGACAGATAATTGTACCTATGTTAAAGTTAATGCCATTCCCTTTTGTGTAGATGGTATCGATTAAATTCATACCACCTCCTTTGCTAAATACTTCGCTATATTTGCTTATACCTGAATAATTTATAGCTTGTATGTTAGCAGTAGCTCCGAAATAAATAAAATTGTTTATATTTCCTGCCCAACTAAGAGCGTATTCATCTATAAATCCTTTTTCTGTAAGAATATACGATGGAATTACCGTTTCACTATTACCCAGAATAGATGACCAGGAACTTTTCCCATTGACTGAGTTTACACTTTCAGTTATTAGTCCACCATTACTCGCAAGTACAGATATCCAGGGAATGTTGGCTGTAATAAAAGGGTCATAACTGTTTGTATAAGTTAAGTCTGATTTTTTAATATTTCCGGTAAAACTGGCTATATAATCTGCCATTGACGATGTATCACTTTGACTTTTAATATTCAAACTACGACTAAAGTCTTTAAGCCTGTTATAACCAAATGAAAAGTTGGAACTCAATAATCCTTTTGTACCACTTTGGCTCCGTTTAGTGGGCAATGCAATTACAATCGAAAAGTTATTAAACCCTAATTTGTATAAGTTACCGGTACCTTTGGCATTATTCCAATCGGCAGAGGTTTTTTGCATCAATAAGTTTGTAGTACCAACTACTTCGGAATTTCGATAAATTCCTAAACTTGCAGCATTGTCTTTAATCGCTGATGCATCACCGCCCAAAGCACCGAAAGCACCAGCCATACTCATGTATTTAGCTGTTCCGTTAATGTCGGGTTGAACATACTTTAAAGCATCAAATTCTGTTTGAGCAATTAGAAATGTGCCATTCAAAAGCGCTAACAAAGCCAAAATGCCCTTTTTCATTCTAAATTAGTTTTAAGATTAATGTATAATGAAACTCGTCACGAAAAAGGGACGAGTTTCATTTTCTATTATTTTGTCAATTTTGAATGACAAATATAGGGAAAAAAAATAAAAAAGTTTAGTTTTAAACAAAAAAAAGCCTCCGTCAATTTTGAACGGAGGTTTTGTTTTAGAATTTGAGTCCCACAGTAACAATTATATTGCTATTAGTAGTAATTACTGAAGCAGGAGACACAGCTAAGTTGGGATTTGATTCTGCAATTTTATTTGTGTTGTATGGATAAAATGATTCATCCATAATTTTGTTCATATAAGCTAAATCAATAAACCAATTTGCTTCACGATATCCAAATCCGGCAGATAAATAATTTGTGCTGTTATTTAAAAAGTATTCAGTATCAGTTCGTACTGTATTGAATCTCATGAGTTTGGCTGCAGTATTTTTTGTCGCATTGCTTGAGTTTGCATATCCGGCACGTAACGAAAAGTTATTGGTCAATTTATATTCAGCACCTATTTTAATGGTGCTTACATCATTGAGCATATCATTCATACCCTGGTTTTCATCAATAAAATCTTGACTGTCTCCTTTTTCACTCATAAGTCGAATGCCTGTGTAATTGCTATAATCATATTCAGCACTGATAATCCCTTTTTTCCCAACTATAAATGCAGCACTGGCATTAATTTGTAAAGGACTTTGAAGTTGGTATGCACTCGTACCACCCGGTGTACGAATATAACCTTTTACAGATGAATCAAAATTGAGTTTAGAATAATAATTGTCGTTAAGCATAAAAACAGTTGGGGTATGAAGCGATAATCCAAAACGTAAGAAATCGTTCGGACGGTAAATTGTACCAATGTTAAGGTTAATACCGGTTCCATTTGTGTAAACGGAATCCATCAAATTCATACTTCCTCCTCCATCAAATAATTCACTATATTTACTAATAGCGGAATAATTTATTGCTTTTATATTGGCAGTAGCACCGAAATAAAAAATATTACTGAAGTTACCGGCCCAACCCAAAGAATATTCATCAATATAACCTTTTTCGGAAAGATAGTATGAAGGGGTAACCTTTTCATTAAGGTTAAGCAAAGATTCCCAGTAATCCGTTTTTCCATTTGCATCGAAATGCTCTTTCATTAGTCCGCCTTCGTATGCTAATTCAGAAATCCATGGAACATTAATGTTGTCGAACGGTTCATATGAACTTGTGTAAGTTAAATCGGCGCTGGGGATTTTATCAGTAAAATAGGCCATATAATCGGTCATTGATGAAGAAGAAGTTCCACTTTTTACATTCAAACTGCGATTAAAGTCTTTTATTCGATTGTAGCTAAATGAAAAGTTAGAACTCAACAATCCGTTGGTTTCGTTTTCATTTCGCCAGGTAGGTAAAGCTACAATTACTGAAAAATTGTTTGCACCTGTTTTATATAAATCGTTATTTGTATTCACTCCATTCCAGTTCGCAGAGCTTTTTTGCATCATAACGTTCAAAGTACCAACCAATTCGGAACTGCGATAAATTCCTAATCCGGCAGGATTGTCTTTGATAGATGATGCATCGCCGCCCAATGCTCCGAAAGCACCTGCCATACTCATATATCTGGCTGTTCCGCTTATGTCTGTTTGAACATATTTTAAAGCATCAAATTCTGTCTGGGCCATGATAAAAGCACAATTCAAAAGCACAGCTATAGCTATTATTATCTTTTTCATATTCTTTATTTTATTTCAATTTGTGTATTAAACAGGTAATTGCTAGAAAAAATGTAATTAATAAATAGTTTTATCTTCTGCTTCCACTTGAACTGCTACCAGAACTCCTGGAACCACCACCTCCACTTGAAGATGAACCCGAAGAACCAGAACTACTGCTTGAGCTTCCGCTACTATATGATGAGCTACTTCCTGAACTGTACGTTGGACTTGGGCTGCTATAAGTATTACTACGTGATCCACTGGATGTGCTTCCCGACGAAGTATTTGAGCCTGTAGAATAAGTACTTCGGGTTGGTGCTGTGCTTGTAGAATAACTTGCACGTGTTGAATTACTGATAACTGTAGGACTTGAGTATGTACTTGAAGTAGTACGTGGTCGTGTATTAATTGTTGTACCGGTTCTTGTCATTGCATTTACATTGGTACCTCTTTGGTAATTTCCCCCTGTATTACGTGTTCCCATTGTCCGTACAACTCCTATTCCATTACCGGAAGTCGAAACCGATCTTGAAGATGTATTATATGTTGAACCTGTTGAACGAACCCTATTTCCATTAATAATTGCAGTTTCAGAACTTCCGCGAGAACCATTTCCGCTAATAGTAGTGTATGGATTACGTGAAGAAGTTGAATTATATCCACCACCAATAATGCTTGATGCCGAAGAACTTGTTCCGCCTAAACGACTGGTTCCATTTGTTGTAACACCTCGTCTGATTGCTTCATCATGATTTGGATTTGGTTTATTATAACTATATGAACCACCCCAATAGCCTCCGTATCCACCATATCCTCCATATCCGTAATAACCTCCATATCCACCGTAACCATAATAATCACCATATCCGCCGTAACCACCGTAACCATAATAACCTCCATAACCGAAGCCACCATATCCATAATAACCTCCGAAACCGTATCCTCCAAATCCATAATAGTTGTTGAAGCCCCATGGATAATTATTCCAACCACCGTAACCATAATAAGGTGAATTCCAGTAATTTCCCCAACCCCAATAATCATAAGGGTAGCGATTGTAGTTCCAATTATCTTGATCAGAGTCTAGAATAATATATGTATTGTTCAGGTTTGAAATACCATTATAAATAGTGTCAATAATTAAAACAGTGTCTTTTGAGGTATGAAATTGACGGATTCGCAATGCATATTCCAAATCGGCTTCTTTTCCATTTAAATTAGTGCCTTTTTCTTGATATTTTTCCGTACTGTCGTTAGCTTGACCTAAAACATATACAGTGTCATGTCCAACGGTTGTATTTGGATTATCACGGTCGATATATATGATTTCTTTTGCACCATTTTTATAATTTGGTGCTTGTTTTTTGACGTGCACTTTTTCAGTGATTTTTGCATCACTCGGCTTGTAATAGATATCGTCGATAAATGCAGCTTGATTTTGACTAATTCCAGCAAGTGGAATCAATAAAGTCAACATGATAATAAAAGTAGATCGTTTCATAATAATACCTCCTATTGTTTAGTCAGTGGTGGTTGTTTTTTGTTTTAATAATTCAACAAGAATCGTGCCATTAAAAGTGCACTTATTAGTGTTTTAGAGCATTAAATTCAGATAATACCAAAATGAATAATATGTCTCAAAAAAATTGTACTTTTGTATGCAGTAAATAATATACTAATGAGCAATAAAGGATAGCTAATGAAATCAATTTTTATTGTCACTAATCAATTAATAACTAAAAACTAATAACATGGACTACCTTGAAATAAATTTTATCATCGAACCTTATGAAGAGTACATTTCAGATGTATTAGCTTCAGAATTAGGCGAAATTGGTTTCGATAGTTTTGTGCCAACTATAGAAGGCTTGGATGCATATATTCCCAAAAATGCTTTTGATGAATTAAATCTAAAGAATTTGTTGGCAGATTTTCCTTTCGAAGCTTCTATCGACTACAAAGTTACACAAATAGAATCGAAAAACTGGAATGAAGAATGGGAAAAAAACTATTTTCAACCAATTGTTATTGGAAATGATTGTGTAATACATAGTTCGTTCCACAAAAATGTTCCAAAAGCAACCTACGATATTGTGATTGATCCTAAAATGGCCTTCGGAACCGGCCATCATGAAACAACCAGTTTGGTTATCGGTCAATTACTACTAATGGATTTAGAAGGTAAAACGTTGCTAGATATGGGATGCGGAACCGCAGTATTGGCCATTTTGGCTGCAATGCGTGGTGCGAAAGATATTGTGGCCATCGATATTGATACCTGGTGTACCGAAAATTCTATTGAAAATATAGCCATAAATAATATATCCGGTATTGAAGTTAAATTAGGTGGTGCAGAACTGCTTGAAGGTTTGCATTTTGATATTATTCTTGCAAATATCAACCGTAATATTCTACTGGCAGATATGGAACAATATGCAGCTTGTTTATCGAGTGGTGGCGAGTTGTATATGAGTGGATTCTATGTGGAAGATATTCCGTTGATTGAAGCCGAAGCGATCCGAAACGGATTGAAATTGACCTATTATAAAGAAAAGAACAATTGGGTGGTAGTGAAAACCGTAAAAGATTGATAGATAAAAGAATCAAGAACCAAAATAAAAACGCTGCAAACATTTAAGTTTGTAGCGTTTTTTTATCTAATATGAATAAGTACTGAAATCATCAACTAATCAATCTCTTAATCAACTTATTCAACCAATTAACAAATACCCAGACAACTTAATTCACTTTCTTAATCAATGCCATACCTATCTGAATAGCTTTTTCATTTACAGGTATCATATGATGATGACGATCAGGAAGTGATTTTTTCAAACCTTTAAGCACATTTTCTACCAGGACAATTGGACGAACTTTGAGCAATCCTCCCAAAATAATCATATTCATCGTTTTGGATTCATTATTAGCATAAGCATATTCGGTAGCATCAATACGGTAAATGTTGATATCGGTGCGCGTAGGAAATTTTTTAAATCCATTTCCATCGAAAATCAATGTTCCGCCCGGTTTTACTTTGCTTTCAAATCTTTCTAACGATGGTTGATTCAATACGATGGCTGTGTCGAAAGTACTGAGTACAGGTGAACTTATACGTTCATCGCTCAAAATAACAGTAACATTAGCAGTTCCTCCACGCTGTTCGGGTCCATAAGATGGTATCCAACTAACTTCCTGTCCTTGCATTAATCCGGAATAAGCTAAAATTTTACCCATCGACAGAACTCCCTGACCACCAAAACCGGCAATTATTATTTCTTCTTTCATTTTTTAAATTTTAAATTTTTGGCAAGCCAAGCGGCAAAGCCGATTCGTAAATATTAAAATTGTAAATTTTTAAATGTCTTTCAAATCGCCTTGCGGATAAGCGGGGAACATGTTTTCTACCATCCAATCGTTGGAGTCGGCGGGTGACATTTTCCAGCCGGAGTTACAGGTTGAAACAATTTCCACAACGGAAGTTCCTTTGCTTAACATGGAATTTTCGAACGCTTTTCGAATGGCTTTTTTTGCTTTACGTACTGATGCTATCGTGTGTACACTTTGCCGAGTTACATAGCAAGTTCCGTCCAGTTGAGCCAATAATTTGGTTATATCGAGTGGATGTCCGTTCAATGGCACTGTCCGTCCATTAGGTGATGTCGACGACTTCATTCCGTGTAAAGTTGTAGGTGCCATTTGTCCACCGGTCATTCCATAAATGCCATTATTTATAAAAATAATTGCAATATTCTCACCACGATTGGCCGCGTGAATAGTTTCTGCTGTACCGATAGCCGCCAAATCACCATCACCCTGATAAGTAAAAACCAAACGATCGGGAAGAAGTCGTTTTACTGCTGTAGCCAATGCCGGAGCACGTCCATGAGCTGCCTGTTGCCAGTCAATATCAAGATATTTGTAAGCAAAAACAGCGCAACCTACAGGTGCAATGCCAATAGTTTTATCCTGAATATCCATATCTTCAATAATTTCGGCAATGAGTTTATGTACAACGCCATGACTACATCCCGGGCAATAGTGCATGGGAACATCATTCATTACTTTTGGTTTGGAATAAACCAGGTTTGCAGGGTTAATTATTTCGTTTGTTGACATAATTTTTTGATTTACAATTTTTATTACTTCATTAATAACGCCACAGGCAAATAACTATTAATGAAGAAAAGCAAATAACTACTTAACTAATTTAGATTTCAGTGCTTCAAAAACTTCATCTGGCGAAGGAACAATACCACCCATTCGACCGTAAAACTCAACAGGTACACGACCATTTACCGCCAATCGTACATCTTCAACCATTTGCCCGGCACTCATTTCCACCGTTAGCATGCCTTTCACTTTGTCAGCATAATTACTAATTGCTACAGTTGGGAATGGAAACAGTGTTATAGGACGCATCAAACCTGCTTTTATACCTTCTGATCGCGCTAATTCAACAGCTTTTTGACAAACACGTGCACTGGTACCAAATGCTACCACCAGGTATTCTGCATCATCACATGAAAATTCTTCGTACAATACTTCATTCTTTTCTATTTCGCGGTAGCGTCCTTGTAATCTAATGTTTATATCTTCCATCTCTTCAGCCAAAAGTGCCAATGAAGTGATAACATTTGGTTTTCTATCAGGAGTTTTTCCTAAAGTTGCCCAAGGACATCTTTCTTTAATTTCTTCTTCGGTCATACGGGATTGAAAAGGTGGTAAAATCACTTTTTCCATCATTTGACCAATAACTCCGTCGGCTAAAACCATGGCAGGAGTACGATATTTGAAAGCTAATTCGAAAGCCATTACAGTATGATCGGCCATTTCCTGAACCGAAGCCGGAGCAAGTGTAATCATTTTATAGTCTCCATGTCCTCCACCTTTTACAGCTTGAAAATAGTCAGCCTGGCTTGGTTGAATTGTTCCCAATCCCGGTCCTCCACGCATTACATTTACAATGACGCAGGGCAATTCTGCACCTGCAAGATAAGATATACCTTCTTGCATTAAGCTAATACCGGGACTCGACGAACTGGTCATCGATTTTTTTCCACATCCTGCAGCTCCATAAACCATATTGATGGATGCTGTCTCACTCTCAGCCTGCAAGACCACCATACCGGTTGTATTCCAGGGCTCCAGTTCCATCAGTGTTTCCATTATTTCGGACTGAGGTGTGATGGGATAGCCAAAATAACCATCGCATCCACAACGAATGGCAGCATGGGCTACGGCTTCATTTCCCTTCATTAGTCTTACTTCTTCCTTATTGTGTTTTTTTGAATCGCTCATAATGTTGATACTATTAAAAATATGAAAGATACTCTAATTACTTAGAGTTTAACTTTATATACGGTGATACAAGCATCCGGACAAACATACGCGCAAGCAGAACAACCAACGCAAGAATCGGGGATGACCATATAAGAATAATTGTATCCTTTTGAATTTGCTTCGTTATTTAGTGATAATACTTTTGATGGACAGGCTACCACGCATAGATTGCAGCCTTTACATCGTTCTATGTTTACAACTATTGCTCCTTTAACTTTTGCCATTATTTTATTGTTTAAAAATTGCCGCGCAAATGTAACTAAAATTGCTTAAAAAAAGATTGTAAGTACTATCTTTTATTGTTTTTTTGTACTTAAAAAATCCAATTCTATCATTTTTTTTTGCGCTTTATTGTATCATTTTTTTTGAGAAAATAACCATTTTAAAAAATCAGGTTCGGCAAATGCGGGTGTCCAACTATTGTGCCCAACACCTGGAAATTCTATGTGTTCAACTCGTTGCGAACCCATAGATTTTAATTCAATATAAGCATTTCGTGAAAACTCGGGTGAAACAACATTATCACTTCCACCGTTGTAAATACGAATCGGCATTTTTAGAACTTTTTTTAATCGCTCCAAATTAACTCCTCCACAAATTGGAATAGCAGCTGCAAACGTTTTTGGGTACCGGCAAATCAAATCGAAAGTACCCATTCCGCCAAGTGAGAGGCCAAGTACATACATTCTTTTAGTATCTACAGCTTCCGTTTCTTTGTAACTGTCTACTAATTTTTTTGCTAGATCCAGCGGTTTTCTTGGTTCTTTTGTATCGATAATGTTGAATTTATTATCAGGCTTTTCATCAAGAGTTACCCATGACTCATTTGCCGGACATTGTGGGAAAAGTACGATAGCAGGATAATTGACTCGATTTAGTGAGTCTGTGAAAAGTGAAGATCCGTGTACGAGTTGTTTTTCATTATCATTTCCACGTTCACCCGAACCATGTAAAAAAAGCACCAATGGATATGAATTTGTTTTGTCGTAATTAACGGGGAAAAGTACTCTGTATTTCAAGGTATCACCTTTGTAAATGAATTCTTTTTTTAAAAAAAGTTCGTTTTGACCATATACCAACAAGCAGATAAACGAGAGTAAAGAAAATAAAGTAATCTGTTTTTTCATGTCAAAACGTTTCGTTTTATAATTAGACATTTATAATTTATTTAGCGTGCAAAGAAAGACTATAAATTCTACTTTCCATAATCTGTGGGAAATAGATTCAACGATTGGGATAAAAACACATTATTTGGGATGAAAATCTAAATATAGGGATGAAAGAAAATTTCCAAATCATTTCATTAAATCATTTTTTATTGTTGATTCGTTAATTTATTTGTTTAAAGCATTATATTTAGGTTCACGATTTGAGAACGCCTTTTTTGTATGTTTATTTTATATTTATGCAAATAATAACGTTTCCTTTGCCTAAATTATTGTTTACAATTTCCAATGATTAAATGGATTTAGGCTCAGGTATGAGTTGTAATAACGATTGTCGCCAGTAACTTCTTCACCTAACCAATCTGGTTTTGAGAAACTTGCTGATTCAGTTTCCAGTTCTAATTCGGCAATAGTTAAACCTTTATTATCGCCGAAAAATTCATCCACTTCGAAGGTTTTTTGATCGAATATAACTTCATAGCGTGTTTTGTCGATAATACCCGGTTGGCAGAGTTTTAATAATTCTTGCGCTTCATTTAAAGGAATTTCTTTTTCCCATTCAAACCGGCTCAAACCGGATGCATTGCTTTTACCTTTGATAGTTATAAAACCTTTATCAGCTTTGATTCGGATACGTACAGTACTTTCCGGTCTCGAAGATATATAACCTTGAGTGATGCGATAGCTCTTCGAAACTAAGGATTTGTATTCGCCTATAACTAAAAATTTTCGTTCGATTTCTTGTGACATAGTTATTGTTTTTAGCAAAATAACTTTTCCAAAGTTTAGAACTTTGGAAAAGTTTAAATTTATTATTAACGATTACAAACCCCAATATAAGGACAATACTGACATACTTTTACGTTTTCTGTTTGCACAAAAGCTATTTCAGGATTAAAAATTTCATCCAAACATGCCGTCAAGTGTTCCCGAAATTCTTCTTCGTAGATATTAAAGTCGGTAACGGTTTCGTTGATGTTTTTCTCAGGTTTATAATGCAGTTCGGTGTCAAAACCTTCTTTGAACACATCACGCATATAATAAATTCCCGGGGTCATTATTTTCCCCTGTGCTTTTTCTTTGTACAAAATGCCGTACAAAAAGGTCTGTAACACAAATTTGGGACGTTTATCCTTATTATGTTCAAATACTTCGTCAAGACTTTTGAATTCCAATGAACCACTTCCGGTTTTGTAATCGAGTATACGCAATCGCCCTTCTTTCTCATCAATACGATCGATAAATCCTTTTAGATTTACACTGCAATTCCCATTTTGAATCGGATACTGAATGCTGCATCTATCTTCCGAATTGATATAACGAAATGGGGCATGTTGTTTATCAGTTTTTAGTACTTGTAAAATGTATTTGCGAATTACCGTGGCAATCAATAAGTTGTTACCCTCGAGTTGAACAATGGTTTTGTTTTTCTTTTTAAAATATTTTTCCGAAAAAGCAATTGCAATTTGTTGGTCAATTTGCAGCGTGTTTTTTATCAAAATTTCGAAATCATCCGAATGCATCATTTTACCTTTGAATGGTTCGTAGAGATTTTCCATTACAGAGTGAAACAGGGTTCCAAACATATCGGCTTCAATGGTTTCTATCACCTCATCTGCTTGCTCTACTTCTTCCACTTTGGTAAGATAAAACTGTAATGGACAATCGATATAGGTATTGATGGAGCTTGCCGAAAGTGCCTGCATTTTTTCACCATCCAACAAAAAACGTTGCAGTTTCTGCATCACAGCCGGAGTTTTATCAATCTGAATGGCTTGTGGGCTTCCGAAACCGATATCGAAGGATATAGTTTTGCGTTGGTATTTTACACCATAATGATAATATAACTGATGCATAAAGCGACTGACTTCACCTGTTTGTCCGGCTTCCGAGCGTGAATCGTAGAGGAAAAATATACGTTTGGCACGGTGAATCAACCGATAGAAATTATAGGCGGTGATAGCATCCTGATGTTCGGTAGTAGGTAAGTCAAAACCTCGGCGTAGATTATATGGAATAAAACTATTGGTACTGCTTTTTTGCGGAAAAATGCCCTCGTTGAATGAAGTAATAATAAGATTATCGAAATCCAAACCACGCGTTTCCAGTACGCCCATTACTTGCAAACCGTCAAGCGGTTCACCTATAAACGGAATGGTGATTCCGGCCGTAAGTTGACGGGTCAACCGAACCAGCGTGTCGATGGTCATATCCACTTCCACGGGTTTGTCTTTCATTATATCGGCCATGCGATTGATGGTGACATAGTACTGATACAGAAAATCACATTCAAGTTGGTATTTGTGCGTATCTTCCGATGCTTGTTGCCATCCCATTTGCAGACTGCGGAGAATTTGCAGCAAGTAAGCTAAAAAAGTTTGTGTATCGGTTTGAGGGCTGAAAATAGCAGCTAATAATTCATTCTTTTTCAATTCTTCGGCATCGATATAAATGCAGTTATTCTCCGCCATAAAGTGCAGGATACTATTTGCTTCTTCACCGCAAAGCATGCTTATATATTGATGGTTCAGAATATTCGAAACATTTAGATGATAAAAAGAAATCCTATCACCTGAAATACGCATCCGCTTTTGCAATTCGAAAATATGTTCTATTAATCCCGAAACAGGCGTGGCTTTGAGCGGAAATCCCATGGTCACGTTTACTTTTTCAATTTGTGTTGGTAGTGAGTGGAGTAGGGGAACGAGCAAACTTTCGTCCGGCAATACAACTGCAGTTCGTATCCAACTCATATTAGGCACTTCGGGTGGAAAAAGACGGTTGAGAATGGTATAAGCTTGTTTGGCCTGTCCTACCGCAGATGGAACGGCTATCAACTCAATTTCTTTCTCCTGCAAGGACTCCACAATTGTTTCGATGGGATATTTTGAAGGAAAAATATGGATATTCTCCGCATAAAAACGGGATGCCTGATTATCTGAGTCGCGCAATTCTGCAGCGTCATAATCCCAATAGAAATCGGCCTGACTACGTTTTTGCAGTTCAGCAAAAAGTGTTCGTTCGCAAGGATTCAAAGCATTGAAGCCAATAAATACAAATTGTTTATTTTCGAATTCAGAAATCGATTCTTTGGCACGCAGGCGATCGGCCACATTACGGCAAATCATACCTTCAGTAGCAGTGTTTTCGGCTATCAATTCGGCTCGAAATTGCTCGTAAATTGGTAACAGAATCTTCCAGGTGGAGATAAAATCTTCCTGCGATTTACCTTCGACAACCGGTACAAAATTGCTCCAGAATTGGCGGATGGCATCTACTTGTCGTTCGGAAAACACATTGAAAAGCTGGTCGATTTGCTTAAGCTCAGTAATGTTAGTAAACAATTGCTTGGCATCCACGCGATATTTGTCTATATCTTCGAAATCGGACAGCAGCATCTCGCCCCAGAACACAAAGGTATCGAATGTTTCGTCGTTTTTACTTTGTTCCTTATAAATACGGTACAACCGAAACAACATACCGAGTCTGTCGGCAGTTTGCCAGGTGGAGGCAGCACTAAAGCATTCGTTGATGGTGACTATTTCGGGCGAAAAGATCGGTTTTTGCGCTATTTCGGAAATGTATCGCTGGAAGAATAATCCTGCCCGGCGGTTGGGAAAAACGAAAGTAAAATCGCTGATACCAGACTCATGATGGCTGTAAAAAGCTTGTGCTATGCGGTAGAGAAAGGAATTCATGCGTATTTGATTTGCCGAGCCAGACTCGATTTTTCTGACTGCTAAATTACACAATTTTTTGTTACTTTTGCAGGTGATAATTTGAATAATGAGATTTTTTGTTGAATCGTTTAATTGTGCAATCACAATGGTTGCGCTGCTACAAGTAATTCGCAACTAAAATATGATTGGAACACTCGTCAATGCCGCTGCTGTAATTGCAGGCGGAACCGTAGGTCTGCTATTGAACAAAAGTATGCCCCAACGGATTAAAACCATTTATTTTCAAGCCATTGGTTTATTTACTATAGCTATAGGCATCAGCATGGTTTATAATATGCAACATATTCTTATTGTGGTAAGTAGTTTAGCAATTGGTTCTTTATTAGGTGAATGGTGGAATCTCGAAGTCGGAGCGGAGAAACTGAGCAATTATCTAAAACAAAAATTTCGTATTGGAAGCGAAAAATTCTCCGAAGGTTTGATTACGGCTTTTTTGCTGTATTGTATCGGCTCTATGACGATTTTGGGCGCTATTCAGGAAGGAACTGGTGGCTCGTCCGATTTATTAATGACCAAATCATTAATGGATGGTTTTTCATCTATTATACTTGCTTCAGCTTTTGGTGTGGGTGTGTTGGTATCGGCAATTCCACTGCTACTGTTTCAAGGTAGCATTACTTTGTTAGCTATGTATGCCAGCTCTTTTTTTACACCCGAAATCATTCAAGGTCTCACCAGCGTGGGTGGTATTCTCTTGATAGGTTTGGGAATTAATATCCTCGAAATAAAAAAACTCCGAATAATGAACATGCTACCAGCTTTGATTGTTGTAATTTTACTCTTGTGGTTGTTTTGAAAAATAGTTAAACTGATTAAAATTTGAATTTTAATACATTAATTTAATTGGATATGTATAATATTCCAGTTTTAATACTTAAAAGATAAATTGAAATAAGTGGATATTATATTTCGAATTATAGGAATGAGTAGTTTCAATATTATCAATCAAATCATCAATTTTTCTGTTAAAACTGCTCAAAATAATAACAAACGTGCAACTTTTTTATTTAAAATGTGTTCCTTATTCGAATTTAACATTCTTGAATTTCACTGAATAATAGCTGTTTATCCTAAATACGGCCTTAAGTCATTATTTCAGCTCCTGAAATAGTGGCTTTTTTTGAATACTAATATATTATCTTTGCCAAATCATCCTCAATAATTGATAAATAAAAAATGAATAAAAATGAAGTATTTGAGCAACGACTCAAGGCCTTGCAACAAATGGAACACAATGCCGCCGTCAAACAACATTTAAAAGGAAAATTGACAGCACGTGAACGTATAAACGTTTTATTTGACGAAGGAACATTCTTTGAATTCGATGCTTTTGTAGAACCTGCTCAGAATACCATGAGCGGAAAACAATCGGCCTTTGGTGATGGAGTAGTTGTTGGACGTGGGTTGGTTCAAGGTCGTAGCGTTTTTGCTTATGCACAGGATTTTACTGTCCTTGGAGGTTCATTGGGCTATGCTCATGGAATGAAAATTGCGAAAGTACAGGAAATGGCATTAAAACTTGGAGCTCCAATTGTAGGTCTTATTGATTCGGGGGGTGCCCGTATTCAGGAAGGGTTGAAAAGCTTGTCAGCTTACGCATCCATTTTTCGAAATAATGTAAGTTCTTCGGGAATTATCCCTCAAATCAGCGTAATTCTAGGCCCTGCAGCCGGTGGAGCTGTATATTCACCTGCGCTGACCGATTTTATTTTTATGACCAATCAAACATCCTATATGTTTGTTACCGGACCCGATGTTGTTAAAGAAGTTTTAAACCAGGATATTGACATGGAAGGTTTGGGTGGCGGAAATGTACATACTCAAAAAAGTGGTGTTGCTCATTTTGTTTATGATGATGAAGAGCATGCCATTCTTTATGTTCGTAAATTATTATCATATTTACCCTCCAATAATTTTGATCCGATTCCAATTTCAAATAATGTTCAGTTTTACGAGTCGCGACAAGAATTTCTAGACAAAATTATCCCTGATGACAGTAATCGTCCATATGATATGAAAGAGATTCTCAATATTATTGTTGATAAAGATTCTTTCTTCGAGGTTCATGAACGTTATGCTCAAAATATTCTGGTGGGTTTTGCCCGTTTAGATGGTAAAACGATCGGAATTGTGGCCAATCAGCCTAAAGTAATGGCTGGCACATTAGATATTAATGCAAGTGTGAAAGGAGCCCGATTTGTTCGTTTTTGTGATGCTTATAATATTCCGCTTTTAATTATGGAAGATGTGCCAGGGTTTTTACCTGGTATTGATCAGGAACACACTGGCATTATACGCAATGGTGCTAAGTTATTGTATGCTTTTTGCGAAGCTACAGTTCCAAAAATAACTGTTATTATTCGAAAAGCGTATGGTGGTGCTTACATAGTGATGAGCAGCAAGAATACAGGTGGTGATTTTAACTTTGCATGGCCTACTGCCGAAATTGCAGTTATGGGACCTGCTGGAGCCATTAAAATTGTTCATAGAACCGAATTAGCTAAAGCCGAAAATAAAGAGGAAATGGAAAAAATATTGACTGAGAAGTACAAAAATGATATTGCTAATCCGTATAAAGCTGAAGAAATGGGACTGATAGACGAAGTAATAAATCCTTCCGATACACGAAATATTCTCATCACTGCTTTTCAGGTTCTGTCCAACAAACAGTATTCCAAGCCGCAAAGAAAGCATGGAAATATTCCATTGTAAGTAATAATAGATAATTGGTTAATTTGATATCAATACAAAAAATAACTAAGTTTCCAATCAACTTACTCGGAATATTCAACTCAATTAACAAATTCAACTAATCAACTATTCATAAATGAAGAAACGTCTTTTGATTGCCAATCGGAGTGAAATTGCCATCCGAATTATTCGTTCCGCCCATAAACTGGGCTTAACAGCAGTGGTTCTTCAAAGCGATAAAGAACCCGATGCATTGTATTTGAAATATGCCGACGAAATTATTCATGCTAAAGATGCTTCGAATGAAAAGCCGATATTTCTGGATGCTGCAAGAATAGTAAAACTGGCATTAGAAAATCAAATTGATTTGATTCATCCCGGTTATGGATTTCTATCAGAAAATCCTAATTTTGCTGCTCTTTGTGAAGAAAACGGATTAACTTTTGTTGGTCCTTCGCCCGAATTAATTCGTAATATGGGTATTAAAACCATAGCTAAAAAAATGGCAATAGATGCCGGATTGCCTTTGGTTCCTGGAAGTGATGGTGCAGTTGCAGATGCTAAGATTGCACTTGAATATGCAAAAAAAATAGGTTATCCTGTCCTTCTTAAAGCCTCAGCCGGTGGTGGTGGTAGAGGAATGCGCATTGTGGAAAAACCCGAAACAATGGAGCGATATTTTAAATCTGCTTTTGATGAAGCTGTGGCTGCTTTTGGTAATGGTGACCTTTTTATTGAAAAATATCTTATAAATCCGAAACATTTAGAATTTCAGATTCTGGGTGATAAGCACGGAAATGTTGTCCAATTAGGTGAGCGAGAATGTTCCTTGCAACGAAAACACCAAAAAATAATGGAAGAAGCTCCTTCAGCCAGCATTTCACCAAAAATGAGGAGGAAAATGGGTAAAATGGCTGTAAAATTCGCCAAAACCATTGGTTATTTTTCTGCCGGAACAATTGAATATATTCTGGACGAAAACGGTTCATTTTATTTTATGGAAATGAATACACGTATACAAGTTGAGCATCCTGTTACTGAAATGGTTACCGGAGTAGATTTGGTTGACTGGCAAATTAAAATAGCCCTTGGCGAAGTATTGACACTTTCACAAGCAAAAATAAAAACAACAGGTTGGGCCATAGAATGTCGTGTAAATACAGAAGATCCCCAAAACAGGTTCAGTCCACAAACCGGATTTATTGAAAAAATACGTTTTCCTAAAGGTGAGAAAATTCGTATTGAAACCGGTGTTCAAAATGGATCAGTTGTTACGCCCTATTTCGATTCCATGATAGCCAAAATAATTGTTCATGGAAAAGATAGGCCTGATGTTATCAACAAAACATTAGTAGCATTGAGAGATTTTAGTCTTATGGGATTAAAAACGACTGTGCCTTTTTGTCGAGCTGTTTTACAACATCCTGAATTTGTTTCAGCCCGATATACAACACGCTGGGTTGATCAATATTTTACACCGGAAATGTTGGAAACAGAGGATGATGAATTAATTGGTGCACTGGCGGCTACAATAATTTACGGAACCGAGTATTTGCAAATTGCTTCGGATTCTCCGACTTCGAGAAACGAATCATTAAATGTTTGGGTGTTAAATAAAAGGATAAATAAGTAAATAATATAGTAATATCAAATCTTGGTCTTTAAGTCTCTTTAAGGGGACTTGGGGGGTAAAAAATAAAAAAATGGGAACATCATATATTTATAAAAGAGACGCTTCGAGGCTATTTATTGCAATGCGAGAAAATGGAAAACGATTTAAAATTTATCTTCCCAAGGAATCAAAGCCCGTTATTGATGGCGTTGAACAAGATATTAATTTTATTGAACATCAGGATTTTCAATATTCTTTTGAATGGAATAACAAACGCTACAACTGCGAATTAGTTTCCCGTGATCAAAATAAAACCATCATTAAAGTAAATGGCGTAGAATATAAATTTAGTCTGGAATCCATTTTTTCATATATTCGACATGGAATGATTGATAAGGACGATAAGTCAAACAATGAGAATAATATAGTTTCACCTATGCCGGGTAAAATAGTAGATATTTTTCTCTCAGAAGGCGATTTGGTGAATATTGGTGAACCTATATTGAGTCTGGAAGCTATGAAAATGCAAAATGAAATCACTGCTTCATGCAATGGTGTTATCCGTAAAATTCATGTTGTTCAAGGACAATCTATTATGAAAGATGAACTGTTAGTGGAAATAACATCGATAGATGTATAATAAAAGCTTCACTATAAATACTTTCTTTAAAAAGAGATAAGCAAGATATACCACCCCGGTTGCATCTTTTTTTTGATTTCGGAGGGAGGCAGTTTTATTACAGAGAACGCAAAGCAATTTTTTTGCTTTGCGTTCTCTGTTGTCCGTGGATAAATAATGTACATTTAAATTCTTAGGATTAATTAATTATTTTATTTATTAAATACATTTCAACCTCTGATTTTTTTATAAAAATTCAACAACTTTCTCAATCATTTCGAGTATTTAACTGAGTATTGGCTGTGATATAAATATCCACAATTGCAAAGCAAAGTTATTTACCATTAAAGCCAATTTCTTTGATTGATTTTTATGAACTTTATTGTGTTAAGCATTGTTCTAAACCAGAATTTCGTTATTCAACTTCTTGAATAAAGAAATTTTTGTCTAATTAAAATGTATTGATATCAGTGTTATAAGTGATATTGGTTTAATTTAATTTTTGATTAACTATTTGCATGCTGAAAATTACGGAAATTTTTCTTTAATTTTGCGCTCTAATTTTTTATAGATGAAAAAAATTTATATTGCCTCCGATTATGAACCTGTTTTAATCCAATTTTTTGTCGCCATTTCTTTCGTTGTGATTGTAATGGTAGTTACTCACCTGATAATTAGTACCCGAAAAAGAGTCCGTACATTAAAGAAAGAAGAGAATTTTGAATGTGGAATTGACATTCAAGGCAATGCTCGTTTTCCGTTCTCTATCAAATATTTCCTTATCGCCATTCTGTTCGTGCTTTTCGATGTAGAAGTTATTTTTTTTTATCCCTGGGCAGTAAATTTCAAAGATGCTGATTGGAGTGGATTTTTAAATATGATGCTCTTTATGGGTATTTTTATTTTTGGGTTCTTTTATATTTACAAAAAAGGCGCATTCGATTGGAATAAGGAACAGGAGTAAATTAGTAGGTAGTTTGTAATAAGAAAAAAGATTATTATGAGTGAAAAAGATAAATATACTGTAGTTGAGGCACCCGAAGGCTATAGTGCTCCGGGTTTCTTTGCGACTACATTAGATAAAGCTGTTGGACTGGCCCGTAAAAATTCATTATGGCCATTACCATTCGCCACTTCATGTTGTGGCATTGAATTTATGGCAACAATGGGAGCGCATTACGATTTAGGTCGGTTTGGCGCTGAAAGACTCAGCTTTTCGCCCCGACAGGCCGATTTGCTGATGGTGATGGGAACTATTGCCAAGAAAATGGCACCGGTTTTACAACAAGTTTACGAACAAATGGCTGAACCGCGTTGGGTGATTGCTGTTGGAGCCTGTGCAGCGAGTGGTGGTGTTTTCGACACTTACAGCGTATTGCAGGGCATTGACAAAGTGGTTCCGGTGGATGTGTATGTGCCCGGATGCCCGCCACGTCCGGAGCAAATTATTGATGGGTTTATGAAAATTCAGGAACTGGTTGGTAATGAGCCCTTACGTCGTCGTTACAGCCCCGAGTATAAACAAATGCTCGAAAGTTACGGCATTAAAATTGACAGATAAGCAAATGGAATATAGCATATTACTTCAGGAACTTAAAAATAAATTTGAAAACAGTATTTTGTCAGTGGACGAGACAGCAGATATTTTCACTGTAATCGTGGCTTCGGAAGCTGTCAAAGAGATGATTACTTTTCTGAAAGAACAACAAAATTTTATCTTCCTAACCGACCTATGCGGTATTCATTATCCTGAACAGGAAAAGGAATTAGGCGTAATTTACCACCTTCATAATTTAGTGGCTAATAAACGCATACGGTTGAAAACATTCGTTACAAAAGTAAATCCACAAGTTGATAGTATTGTTTCTGTTTTCTCCGGAGCCAACTGGATGGAGCGCGAAACATTTGATTTTTATGGAATTGATTTCGTAGGTCACCCAAATCTGATACGCATTCTGAATGTTGAATATATGGATTATTTTCCTATGCGGAAAGAATATCCGCTGGAAGATGCCACTAGAAGTGATAAAGATGACCGTTTTTTTGGAAGATAGATAATTAGTTAATAGTTGACAGTTAATAGTTGACAGTTGACAGTAGAGACAAAGCATGCTTTGTCTAAAATCAAAAAAGAGATTATAGATAATGAAAACCATAAATTCGGAACACCATTTAGATTTAACCAATGAGGACGAAAAAGTTTACAGTACGTTAAACCTTGGACCTACTCACCCTGCTACTCATGGTATTTTTCAGAATGTACTGACTATGAATGGCGAAACGATAGTTAGTGCTGAGCAAACAATCGGGTATATTCACCGGGCGTTTGAGAAAATTGCCGAACGTCGTCCATACTATCAAATCACTACTTTGACCGATCGGCTGAACTACTGCTCTTCACCCCTGAATAATATAGGCTGGCATTTGGCAGTGGAAAAATTATTAGGTGTTGAAACCAATAAACGAATTGATTATATGCGCATTATCGTCATGGAATTGGCGCGTATCTCCGATCATTTGATTTGTAATAGTGTTATAGGTGTGGATAGTGGTGCATTGACCGGCTTTGTATATCTTTTTCAGGAACGGGAAAAAATTTATGAAATATACGAAGAACTTTGCGGAGCAAGACTCACTACCAACTTAGGTGTAGTAGGAGGGTTCGACAGAGATTTTTCGCCCTTAGCAATTCAAAAAATCAGGGATTTGATGAAAGGCTTGCCTAAAGTGCTCCATGAATTTGAAAATCTGATGCTGCGAAATCGTATTTTCATGGATAGGACAATTGACGTTGGAGCAATTTCTGCTGATCGTGCCTTGAATTATGGCTTCACAGGACCCTGTTTGCGTGCTGCCGGAATTGATTACGATGTTCGCGTTCAGGAACCCTATTCGTCATATAACGATTTTGATTTTATTGTACCAATCGGTCAAAATGGTGATACATACGATCGTTTTTGCGTACGCCAGACTGAATTATGGGAAAGTATTAAATTAGTAACTAATGCGTTAGATAATTTGCCGGAAGGAAGGTTCAATACAGAGGTTTCTGCATTCTTTATGCCTCCAAAAGAAGATGTCTACAGCAAAATGGAACCCTTAATCAGCCATTTTATAATGGTGATGGGAGAAATTGACGTTCCTACAAAAGAAATTTATAAAGCTGTAGAAGGTGCTAACGGTGAACTTGGATTTTACGTGGTAGCCGACGGTGGAAGAGCACCTTATCGTTTGCATTTCCGGCGTCCCGGGTTTATTTATTATCAGGCTTTCCCTGAAATGATTACAGGCGCTTCGCTATCAGATGCCATTCTGACTATGAGTAGCATGAATGTGATTGCCGGAGAATTGGATGCTTAATATAATTCATAATTTAGAATTCACAATTCATAATTGAGTTGAAATTTCAATAACAAATGAGCGAAAAACTATTTAAATATAAACTCTACGTAAAGAACAACAATGATGTTTCATTTACGCCGGAGACATTGGAAAAAATACAGACAATCATTTCACATTATCCTGATGGCCAGCACAAATCGGCTTTGATTCCAATTTTGCATATTGCACAGGAAGAATTGGGCGGAAGTTTAAATGTGGATATAATGGATTATGTGGCCGGATTACTCAATATCACACCCATTGAAGTGTATGAAGTAGCTACATTTTACTCACAATTTTATATCGATCCGGTTGGAAAATATGTGATTGAAGTCTGCCAAACAGGACCCTGTGCCATTTGTGGTGGTGAAGATATCATGAATTATCTGCAAGAAAAACTAAATATAAAAGTGGGTGAAACCACCGATGACAAACTATTTTCGCTCAAAGCGGTTGAATGTCTGGGAGCTTGCGGTTCAGCACCTGTGATGCAGGTAAATACTGAATTCCATGAGTTTTTGGACATGCAAAAGATTGATGAAATTATCGCTAAATTGAGAAATGAAAGCGAATTAAAGAAACCTGAAGAGTTGACATGGAAAGAAAGATTATCTTAGAAAATATAGAAATAGAAGGCATTCGCTCGCTGGATGTGTATCGCGAAAATGGCGGTTACAAGTCTATCGAGAAAGCCCTTAAAACAATGACTCCCGACGAAGTGGTTGCTGAAGTGAAAACTTCGGGATTGCGTGGACGTGGTGGTGCCGGTTTTCCAACCGGTATGAAATGGAGCTTTATCGACAAAAAGAGCGGCAATCCACGCTATCTTGTTTGCAATGCCGACGAAAGTGAACCGGGCACTTTCAAAGACCGCTATTTGTTGGAACATATACCGCATAGGTTGATTGAAGGTATGATTTGTTCTGCTTACGCCTTAGGCGCAAACAAAGCTTATATTTATGTTCGTGGTGAATTCAAATATATTATCGGGATTCTGAATGCGGCCATTAAAGAAAGCTACAAAGCAGGATTCCTTGGCAGAAATATTCTGGGAAGTGGTTACGATTTAGATTTGCATGTTCACAGTGGCGCCGGAGCTTATATTTGCGGTGAAGAAACAGCCTTGCTCGAATCGCTCGAAGGTAAACGCGGTAATCCTCGTTTGAAACCACCATTTCCTGCCATCAAAGGTTTGTACGGTTGCCCGACTGTGGTAAACAATGTAGAAACACTGGCCAATATAGGTTGGATTGTAAATAATGGTGGCGAAATCTATTCTAAAATTGGTATCGGTCGCAGTACCGGAACTAAACTTATTTCGGCATGTGGGAATATCAATAATCCTGGAGTTTATGAAATTGAACTCGGCTTGCCTGTCGAAGAATTTATTTACAGTGACAAATATTGCGGTGGAGTTAAAGGAGGAAAAGAACTGAAAGCCGTAATTCCCGGTGGTTCTTCGGTACCCATCCTTCCAAAGAATCTCATACTGAACACACTTGCCGGAGAAAAACGATTGATGAGTTACGAATCGCTTTCGGAAGGTGGATTTATTACTGGTTCTATGCTTGGTTCAGGTGGATTTATTGTGTACGATGAAGATGCCTGCATAGTGCGCAATACTTATAATTTTTCAAGGTTTTATCATCACGAATCTTGCGGACAATGTTCACCTTGTCGCGAAGGGACCAGTTGGTTGGAAAGTGTTTTGCACCGCATTGAAAACGGACAGGGCAAAATGAAAGACATAGATTTATTGGTGAGCATTGCTTCCAAAATTGAAGGAAATACCATTTGTCCGTTAGGTGATGCTGCTGCATGGCCGGTGGCTGCAGCTGTCCGTCATTTCCGTAGTGAATTTGAATTTCATGTCTTGAATCCTGAGATAGTGAAGAATATTAAGCATGGATCGTTGGAAAAATATTTGAAGATTCCTGCAGTAAGTGGAGAATAAGATATTTCAATTGTAAATTGTAAATAAATAAATTGTAAATTCTTGATTGATGTTTAAGGTAACAATAGATAATAAAAGCATTGAAGTAGAACCGGGAACAACCATTCTGCAAGCTGCCCGCATGATAGGTGGCGATGTTGTTCCGCCGGCCATGTGCTACCATTCCGAACTGAAAAACAGCGGTGGAAAATGTCGCACGTGCATGGTAAAAGTATCGCAAGGTTCGGAAAAAGATCCGCGTCCCATGCCGAAATTGGTGGCTTCGTGTAGCACAGAGGTGATGGACGGCATGGTGGTTCAGAACATTACTTCGCCCGAGGTAGTGGATGCCCGCAAAGCAGTTGTTGAATTTTTACTGATCAATCATCCCCTCGATTGCCCGATTTGTGACCAGGCCGGAGAATGTGATTTACAAAACCTCAGCTACGAAAACGGATCAAATGTTTCACATTTCGAAGAAGAAAAACGAACCTACGAAAAAATGGATATCGGCGATCTGATTCAGTTTCATCCCAATCGTTGCATTTTATGCTATCGTTGTGTGTATGCAGCTGATCAACTAACTGAAAATAGAGTTCATGGTGTGTTATACCGTGGCGAAAAATCAGAGATTTCGACCTTTATACATCAAGCAATTGAAAATGATTTTTCTGGAAATATGATAGATGTTTGTCCGGTTGGTGCATTGACTGACAAAACTTTCCGCTTCAAAAACCGTGTTTGGTTTCTGAAACCCATGGATGCCCATCGATCATGTAGCAAATGCAGTGGCAAAGCTGCTGTTTGGTTTAGAGGCAATGAAGTTTATCGCATAACCGGACGGAAAGATATTTATGGGGAAGTGCATGATTTTATTTGCAACGAATGTCGTTTTGAAAAGAAAAACAGTGCAGACTGGATTATCGAAGGACCACGAAAAATCGAATCCTATTCGGTGATAAATCAAAATCACTATAAAAACATCGTAATTCCGTCGGTTATTAATCCGATAAAAGAAACAATGGAGTAATTATGGATATACAATTCGTACTATATAAATTAATTTTAGCTGTGGCTATCTTGCTGCTGAGCTTAGTGATAGCCATGTATGCTACCCTTTTTGAGCGTAAGGTTGCCGGATTTTTTCAGGACAGACTTGGCCCTAATCGTGCAGGAACTTTCGGATTATTGCAACCGGTTGCTGATGGTGTGAAACTTTTTTTCAAAGAAGAGTTTATGCCGGCCAATGCTGATAAAGTTCTTTATATTTTGGGTCCATCGCTTACAATGTTGGTGGCATTACTGGCTAGTGCAGTAATACCATGGGGTGGAACCCTGATAATTGGAGGTCACGAATTTTCCATGCAAGTGGCCGATGTAAATATTGGAGTATTGTATGTCTTTGCAGTTATTTCCATTGGTGTGTATGGAGTTATGATTGGCGGCTGGGCATCAAACAATAAATATGCTTTGATGGGTGCAGTACGTGCAGCTTCGCAAATGATTAGCTACGAACTGGCTATGAGTATGTCAATTGTGACTATTGTAATGACTTCGGGCAGTTTGAGTTTAAACGATATTGTGGCGCAACAACACGGAATGAACTGGAATGTGTTTACGCAACCAATTGGTTTTGTGGTCTTTTTGATTTGCGCTTTTGCCGAAACCAACCGTTCACCGTTTGACCTTCCGGAATGTGAAACAGAGTTGATTGGTGGTTATCACACGGAATATAGTTCAATGAAACTGGGCTTTTACCTTTTCTCGGAATATATTAATATTTTTATTTCGTCGGCAATGATCTCATCGCTTTATTTTGGCGGTTATAATTTTCCATTTATGAATGATCTGGGTTTGTCGCACAACATGGTAACTATCCTAGGGACGGTAGCACTTTTCGCTAAAATATCATTTTTCGGTTTTGTATTTATGTGGGTTCGCTGGACATTACCCCGTTTCCGTTACGATCAATTAATGCGTTTCGGATGGAAAGGCTTGATGCCCTGGGCAATGGCGAACATGATTTTAACCGGATTTTTCCATTTGCTGTTTAAAAAATAAAAGTTAAACTCTTTAATTAAAATGAATCAGGATTCAACAAAAATATCATTGACAAACCGTTCGAAGGTGGTCTCCAACAAAAAGATGACGCTGCTGGAACGTTTCTATTTGCCGGCCATTTTCAAAGGTATGATCATCACTTTCAGTCATTTTTTCAAGAAAGAAGTCACCATTCAATATCCCGAGGAAAAACGAAAGTTTTCAGATATTTACCGCGGTTTACATATGCTAAAATTGGATGACGAAGGTCGTGAACGCTGTACTGCCTGTGGATTGTGCGCTCTTTCCTGTCCGGCTGAAGCTATTACTATGATTGCTGCCGAACGTAAGGAAGATGAAAAAGACTTATACCGCGAAGAAAAGTATGCCGCTGTATACGAAATCAATATGCTTCGTTGTATTTTCTGTGGTGACTGTGAGTCAGCTTGTCCCAAAGAGGCTATTTTCCTGACTGACAGACTTGTTCCGAGCGAATACAAACGTGACAAATTTATTTACGGTAAAGATGTGTTGGTTGAGAAGAAAAATGCCCGTGTGGATGTGTCGAAACGCCAGACTCCCGAAGTATTAGAATTTAAAAAAGACAAAACGAAATTACATAATAAATAAGTTACTATTTTATAATTTACCATTGGGTAGCCCTAATATGAAACTTGTAAATGGTAAACAGTAAATGGTAAATGATTAAATCGTAAATAAAAAAGATGCTTACTCAATACCTCTTTTTCTTTTTAAGTGCAGTAGCGCTTATTTCGGCTGTGATGGTTTTACTATCGAAAAAGCCGATTCACAGTGTTTTGTACTTAACATTGACGTTTTTCACCTTGGCAGGACACTATATTTTGTTGAATGCACAATTTCTGGCTGTGGTTCACATCATTGTGTATGCCGGTGCCATCATGGTACTTTTTTTGTTCACTGTCATGTTACTGAATTTGAACATCGAAGGTGAGTTTCAGAAATCAACCCTGATGAAATTTGTGGCTGCACTTGCCGGAGGAATGATTTTTCTGGTATTAATTGGAACACTAAAATCATTTGATGTTTCAATAGTTTCAAATCCGGAAATGACCCAAATCGGCTTAGTAAAAAATCTGGGTAAAACCCTTTACAGTGAATATTTAATGCCCTTCGAACTTTCATCAATTCTGTTTCTGGCAGCAATGGTTGGAGCGGTAATGTTAGGTAAAAAAGATAAAAATTAGACTTATGGAAAATACAATCGCTCAAATACAAGTTATTCCCTTACAATACTATATTTTGTTTTGTTCGGCACTTTTCTCCATTGGCGTTATCGGTGTGTTGGCAAAGCGCAATGCATTGGTCATTTTTATGTCGGTGGAGTTGATGCTCAATTCGGCTAATTTGCTGCTGACAGCTTTTTCGGCTTATCGCAACGACCCTGCAGGACAGATATTTGTATTTTTCATCATGGTAGTGGCTGCTGCTGAGGTAGCTATCGGACTGGCCTTGCTGGTAGTGGTGTACCGATCGACCAAAACTATCGATATTAATGTGTTGAACCGACTTAAATGGTAATTGAAAGCTTAGAACTTATGCAATTTATATCAATATTATTACTTGTTTTTCCGTTTCTCGGATTTTTGACTATTGGTTTGTTTCAAAAGCAAATGAACCGGAATATATCGGGAATACTTGCTTCGGCATTTATTTTTATAAACCTGATTTTGTCGGGAATTCTATTTTGGTACGTTAGTTCTTCGAATCTGACAGTCGAAACTCAGTTGTTCGACTGGATTAAATTCGCCGATATTTCCATTCCTTTTGCATTGACAGTTGACCGATTGGCTGTGCTTATGCTACTAATTATCAATGGAGTCGGGTTACTTATTCATATTTACTCTATAGGCTATATGAAAGAAGATGCCGGTGCAAACAGATTCTTTTCGTATATGAATTTGTTTGTATTTTTTATGCTGATTCTGGTGTTAAGTTCCAATTACTTAATGCTTTTTATCGGCTGGGAAGGTGTAGGCTTATGTTCGTACCTGCTTATCGGATTCTGGTATAAGGACCACGCTAATAACGATGCCGCTAAGAAGGCATTTATCATGAATCGCATTGGGGATTTAGGATTTCTGCTCGGAATCTTTATTCTATTTATTACTTTTAAGACATTATCAATAAGCGAAATAGCTACCAAAGCCAGTTTGATGCCTTCGGGTGATCTTACTTTAATGGCTATCACAATTAGCCTCTTTATTGGTGCCATGGGTAAAAGTGCACAGATTCCGTTATTTACATGGTTGCCGGACGCTATGGCGGGACCTACGCCCGTTTCGGCATTAATTCATGCAGCAACTATGGTTACAGCCGGTATTTATCTAATAGCCCGCTCCAATGTGCTTTTTGTGCTTTCGCCTGTAACCCTGAATATTATTTTGGTAGTCGGTGCAGTTACTGCAATTATTGGTGGATTGATAGCTATTTATCAAAACGATATTAAAAAAATTCTGGCGTATTCTACGGTGAGCCAGTTGGGATTTATGTTTATGGCGTTGGGATTAGGTTCTTTCTCAGGTGCTATGCTTCATTTAACTACTCACGCTTTTTTTAAAGCTTTACTATTCTTAGCTGCCGGTAGCGTTATCCACGCCTTAAGCAACGAGCAGGATATTCGTAAAATGGGTGGTTTACGCAAGAAAATCCCCTTTACTTTTGCACTCTTTATTATCGGAACCATAGCCATTTCGGGCATTCCACCTTTTGCCGGATTCTTCTCGAAAGAAGTAATTCTGACCGCTGCCTACGAACATGGTATGGGAATGGGAATTCTTGCAACCTTTATTTCACTGTTGACTACCATTTATATGTTCCGACTGATTTTTGTTGTCTTTTTCAAAGCTGAAAGTAAGGAAATTAAGGCTAATCATCATGTTCACGAATCGCCAAAAGTGATGCTTTACCCAATGGCTGTACTGGCTGTTTTGTCAATCATTGCCGGATTTGTACAACTCCCGAAACTATTTTCCGAAACGCAGGGTTTTGATAATTATTTGTCACCTGTTTTTGAAAAAGCATCTGAGTTGGTCCCTGTTTCAGAACATGTATTGGATGTTCAAACCGAATGGATGATATTCAGTATTCCATTGTTATTCATTGCACTGCTGGTCTTTTTGAGTTATAAACGTTTTGTGAATGAAAATGAATTTATTGCTCCAACCGGAATTCAAAAAGTACTTTCCAATAAATTTTACTTTGATGAAATCTATGATTTTCTCATTGTGAAGCCCCTTGGATTTATATCTATCTTTTTTCGGGGAATACTGGATCAAACGATTATCAATGGTTTCGTAAATGCGGTTGGAACTGCAACATTATTTGCCGGAAAGAAACTTCGATTGTTACAAACAGGGAATGTCGGCTTTTATCTTATCCTGATGGTTTTCAGCATTATCGCCATTCTGTTTTTTAATATAATACTATAAAAGAGATGATTATTGTACTTTTACTAATCCTGCCATTATTTGCTTCATTGCTTTTGTTTACAGGAAAGCTGGGAAAACAAAGCAAGAATTTTGCACTAATAACGTCGTTGGTTATATTTGCCATTTCTTTGGTGGCGGGATATGCTTTTACTTTTGCAGATAATAAAATTTTGTCGCTGGATCTGAATTTGAAACAACTGCTTGACATTGATATAATTCTAAAATTAGATGCTGTTTCTCTCATAATGATTATGTTAACTACTTTGCTGGTGCCTGTTATTATAGCTTCTACAGATAAAAAGGAACAACGAACTCACAATTTCTACGCGCTAATTTTGTTGATGCAAATGGCCCTTATAGGTGTGTTTACAGCTTCGGAAATGATTCTGTTTTATATTTTCTGGGAACTGGCTTTGATTCCAATCTTCTTTATCACTGCACTTTGGGGTGGAGAGAATAGAAAAAAAATAAGTGTAAAATTCCTTATTTATACAGTGGTTGGAAGTTTTGCCATGCTGATTGCCATACTTTATTTATACACACTTACTCCGGTGCCTCATTCGTTCAGCTTTGAAAGTTTCTATCTGTTGAAGTTGCCTTATTCGGTTCAGGTGCCTGTATTTCTGGCATTCTTTCTGGCATTTGCTATTAAAATACCGTTATTCCCTTTCCATTCCTGGCAGGCCGAAACCTACAATGTTTCACCCGTTCAGGGTTCGATGTTATTGGCAGGTATTATGCTGAAAATGGGGTTGTACGGGATGATACGGTTTATATTACCAATTTGTCCTGAAGTGGTTTCCGGTGGTTCACTTATTTTCTTGCCATTGATACTTTTTGGAGTCATTTATGGTGCCGTCATTGCTATTACGCAGCCAAATCTAAAAAAACTGATAGCTTTTGCTTCACTTTCACATGTAGGAATTATTGCTCTCGGCTTACTATCAAACAATCATTTTGGCATTGAAGGGGGCATTTTGCAGATGTTTTCGCACGGTGTAAATGTAGTCGGATTTTTCCTGTGCTATTACATGATTGTGAAACGAACGAATACTGATAGAATCAGTGATTTGGGTGGAATAGCCAGTGCTGCTCCAAAATTTGCCACTATTTTTCTGATCATCGTATTGGCCAATGTGGCTCTTCCGCTAACGAATAGTTTCGTAGGTGAATTTCTGATTTTGTTAGGCGTTTTTCAATTCAATAAGCTGATTGCCATCATTGCCGGTCTGACTATTATTCTTGGTGCTGTTTATATGCTGAAAATGTATCAGAAAATAATGTATGGTGAGAAAAGTATCGCAACTGAAAGTTTTTCCGATTTGACTACCGGTGAGATATTACTCTTTGTTCCCATCATTGTATCAATATTTTTAGTGGGTATTTTCCCGTCGTTTATATTGCAATTGCTCGAAACTTCAATTAAATAGTTTTCAGATTAAATAATTCATAACTAATATCTTGTAACTAAATATGTACGCCATAATAACCATTTCGATTGTTGCTGTTTTTGTTCTTTTTTTTGGCGCTATCCAGAAAAAAGGGCCGCTTTTACCCATTGTTTATGTTGGACTTACGCTGGCTTTTATTCTCAATTTGCTTGAGTGGAACAAATCCATACATTATTACAACGAAATGTATATTGCCGACAATTTTAGTATTGCATTCAATGCAGTATTGATATTCACCACTTTGTTGGTTTTTATTTTTGCCCCGGTTTACTATAAACCGGTAAAACGACCGCTCGAAGATATTTACGCATTGATTCTTTTCGCATTAGTTGGGAGTTTGACGATGACCGGTTTTGGCAATCTGTTGATGTTATTTGTTGGGATTGAGACACTTTCGTTGTCACTATACATTTTGGCCGGAAGTAAGAAGTTTGATCCGAATTCCAATGAGGCTGCCATGAAATACTTTCTTACCGGTTCGTTCGCATCAGGATTTCTTTTGTTTGGTATCGCTTTGCTATATGGAGCCAGTGGAAGCCTGAATCTGGAAGAAATAAAACAATATGTCATTTTACATCAGCATAATATGCCCGGCATGTTGAATATCGGTTTGTTGCTGGTAGCCATTGGTATGACTTTTAAAATTGGCGCTGCACCCTTTCATTTTTGGGCACCGGACGTGTATGAAGGCTCACCAACACTGATAACCACTTTTATGGCCACAGTGGGAAAAGTAGCTGCAATAGCTGCATTTTTCCGTTTGATGAATTCGAGTTTTGGAGAAGTTGAATCCATTTGGAAAATTACATTGACTATTTTTGCCATTGCCACTATTTTGATTGGAAATCTTTCCGCTTTTTATCAGGATAATGTGAAACGTATGTTTGCCTATTCGGGAATTGCCCATGCCGGTTATATGCTTATTGCCATCATTGCGTTGAAACAGGATGCCGCAGGTGTTTTACTGCTATATTCAATTTCGTACACCATAGCCACTATCACAGCATTTGCTGTACTAATTCTGGTTCGTGAGGAAACTGGAACATTTTCTATAAAGGCATTCAACGGGCTTGCCAAACACAATCCAACCGAGGCATTTGCCATGACTATTGCCATGCTTTCGTTGGCAGGGATTCCACCTTTGGTTGGTTTCGCAGCTAAATATAATTTGTTTATCTCTGCTATTGAACAAGGAAATTTACCATTGGTTATTGTGGCCATCATTGGTTCTATGATTAGTGTGTATTTTTACGTTCGTCCAATTGTTGCCATGTATGTCAATCCGCCATCAGCAACTTCGGCTATTGATTCGAGTAGTAACTACAAAAAACAGATTATTCTTGCGGCTGTTTTGATGATTTTATTGGGATTAATTCCGGGAGTTATTATACATTTGATTTAAATAATTGCGTTTTTTGAGAATCTAATTGATTGCCAATTACGAATTAGGGTTGTCAAATTAGGCTGATTTTCATAGTACAAATAGATATGGTGGGTTTTAAACTCACCATTTTTTATATGAAGTCGAATAGCCGGCAAATCTTCTGGATGATATTACTGCGATCAAAACATCAATAACCATTATACGGACCCTGATTATTTTGCTCAATTTACTTAAAATAATTGGTCTGACTTTCCAATTGAAAATAGTATCTTTGTCATTGAAAAAATTGAGATTGAAAATTTACGATTTAAAATTTCAAAATGAGAAAATACGCTTTTCTTTTTATTAGCATTGTATTTCTATTTCATTGTGTTTCAGTAACATTTGCTGCTGAACCATTTCGTTTTGCGCTTTTTACCGATTTACATATCAATGCAAATAATGCCCAGCCCGCCGAAGACCTTCAAAATGCTGTGAATGATGTCAATATTTTGGCGGGTATTGATTTTGTGATAATATCCGGTGATATAACCCAGTTTGGAGATACAGTTTCGCTCAAAAAAGCAAAGCAAATGCTTGAAAAACTCAATATCCCATATTATATTATTCCCGGAAATCATGATGTAAAATGGAATGAACCTGGAGCGACCAATTTTAAACAGATTTTTCGGGATGATAAATTTTCATTTTCGCATAAAGGCTTTCAATTTATAGGTTTTACTACTGCTCCACTTACAAAAAGTGATAATGGAACTATAAAGAAACAGGATATTGACTGGATGAAAACTGTTTTGCTAAAATCAGGAACTAAAATTCCCATTTTTGTGGTGACTCATTATCCACTTCAAACCGGAGATGTGGACAATTGGTTTGAAATGACTGATATTCTCAGAAAATATAACGTTCAGGCTGTGTTGGGTGGACATTATCATCGAAATGTCCTTTTAAATTACGATAAAATTCCTGGTATAATTTGTCGTTCAACTTTGCGGGCAAAAGATGTCGTGGGTAGTTATACCATTTTCAGCATTTCCGATTCAATTCATGTATTTGAAAAGAAAATCAGTCAGTCGGAAGATCTATGGCTTGCAATGCCAATAGAAACAAAGAAATATAATCAGCCAGATACTACATTACGATCTTTAAATACAACATTATCCAAACAAAGTGTGCTTTAACTTGAATTGGAATAAAATACTGTAAGTATGAAACTTAACAAAATTGCTCAACTGATAGGAGTTAGCAAAAAAAACTTACCCGAAGTGAACGTAAATTGGCTATTGACCGATAGCCGTTCCATATCTTTCCCTGCCGAAAGTTTATTTTTCGCAATTCTGACCGCCCGAAATAACGGTCATAACTACATTGAGGAACTTTACCAGCAAAATCTACGTTATTTTGTGGTAAGTGAAATGCATCCTGAATTTGAAAAACTTACTGATGCTGTTTTTCTTCAGGTAAATGATACTTTATTGGCATTACAAGGCTTAGCAGCAGCACATCGGGCATCATTTCACATTCCGGTGATTGGTATCACTGGAAGTAACGGAAAAACAGTGATTAAAGAATGGCTCTACCAACTTTTGCATACCGATTACCGCATTGTACGTTCACCACGCAGTTATAATTCACAAATCGGTGTTCCACTTTCGGTATGGGCATTAAATGAAAATACCGAACTGGGTATTTTCGAAGCAGGAATCTCCGAAATGCACGAAATGGAACTGCTACAACCTATTATCCAGCCTACCATCGGGATTTTTACCAATCTGGGTGAAGCGCATCAGGAAAATTTCTCCGGATTAAAACAAAAATGTGAAGAGAAACTGAAACTCTTCATTCACACTGAAACGCTGATTTATTGTTCCGATAATAAATTGGTGGAGATTTCGATTGCACAATCCGATTTTAAAGGAAAACTGTTTTCCTGGGGAAAAAGCAATAAGTCGCTTATGCTAATCTTATTGGTCGAGAAATCTGCAAACAATACCAATGTTACATTGAAATATGGAGGTTCTGAATCTACAGTTTGCATTCCATTTACAGATGATGCTTCTATCGAAAATGCCTTGCAATGTGTGGCTTTAATGTTGCATCTTGGTTTAAAAATCGATGAAATTGCCAAACGGATCTTGCTGCTCGAAGCAGTGGCAATGCGCCTGGAAGTGAAAGATGGTATTCGTGATTGTCTGATTATCAACGACAGTTATAATTCCGATCTTAATTCCCTGAGCATCGCTCTCGATTTTCTAAATCAACAGGCAACGGCCAAAAATTTATCAAAGACATTGATTCTATCGGATATTCTGCAAACGGGTTTGTCACCGATAGCATTATACCAAATTGTTTCTGAACTCATAAAGAATAAAAATATACAACGCATTGTTGGCATTGGAACCGAAATATCGAAACAGATAGATGTATTTCCTGATATAATAAAAGATTTTTTTCAAACTACCGAAGATTTTCTGAAATCGTCAATTCTGCGTGATTTTCAGCATGAAGTTATTCTACTGAAAGGTTCTCGTAAATTTCATTTCGAAGATGTTTCCGAAAAACTGGAACTGATTACGCACGAAACTATTCTGGAAGTCAATCTGAATGCATTGGTGGATAATCTGAATTATTTCCGCGCCAAACTCCATCCAGAAACCAAGGTGATGTGTATGGTGAAAGCTTTTGCTTATGGAAGCGGTTCGGTGGAAGTGGCACGCACGCTTCAACATCATCATTGCGATTATCTGGCAGTAGCTGTTGCCGACGAAGGAGCCGAATTACGTCACGAAGGTATTCGAATTCCCATCGTGGTGATGAATCCCGAAAAAGGCAGCTTCGGAATGATTTTCGATAACAAACTGGAACCTGAAATTTACAGTTTCCGCCTGTTGGATGCCTTTATTATATCGGCTGAAAAATTGGGTTTGATTGATTATCCCATTCATATAAAAATTGACAGCGGAATGCATCGCCTGGGCTTCGAACCGAAGGATATGCAACAACTGTTGGTACGATTGAAAGGTCAGAATCAGGTGAAAGTCCGTTCTGTTTTCTCGCATTTGTCGGGTTCTGACGAAGCAAAATTTGATGTGTTTACTAAACAACAAATTGCAACATTCACAGCTTGTGCCGATCAATTTTCAGTTGCATTTTCGCACCATATCATGCGTCATATACTCAATTCGGCGGGTATTGAACGTTTCCCCGAATCTCAGTTCGATATGGTACGTTTGGGTATTGGTCATTTCGGTATCAGTTCATTGCCCGAAGTTAATCTGAAACAGGTTTGTGCGCTCAAAACGATTATCCTGCAAATAAAAGATGTAAAAGCAGGCGAAACTATAGGGTATAGTCGCAAAGGAGTTTTCAAAGACGACAGCCGCATTGCCGTTATTCCGATTGGTTATGCCGACGGTTTCGATCGTAAGCTGGGAAATGGAGTGGGAGAGGTGCTGATCAATGGCAAACGTGCCAAGGTAGTTGGTAGTGTATGTATGGATTTATGCATGATAGATGTGACTGATATTGAGGCTAAAGAAGGTGATCAGGTAGAAATATTTGGAGATAATCTTTCCATTTCCGAAGTGGCCGGTTGGTTGAAAACCATTTCTTATGAAGTGCTTACCAGTATTTCGAGGAGAGTGAAAAGGGTATATTTTCAGGAATAGATGACCCCTAAGTTCACAAAATGGAATTAAAGATGTAGTTAATTAAACACGAAACTTTTCAAACATTTTCTATGGTTCTAGTTCAAATTCAGCAAATAGATACAGCTAAAGTTCTGCTTCAAAGTGCGTCAATCTTAGCAACTCAACTCGAAAAATCATTTGGCGTTTTGAGTTTTGTAGAATCTGATGAACTTATTGAAGATAAAGAAAATGAACTGAAAGAACTTCTGACAGAAACACAAATTACCGTTCGAAATTCGAAAACGAATACTTTATCCGAACTTTGTGATGAATTGGATGCTTCGTTTTTGTTTATTCAATTGGCTGGAAGTAACTCAAAATCTATTCGTAACTTACTAACTGCATGTCGTGACTTACGGATTCCATATGTGCTTCACAAAGATTCGTTCGAAGCGTTAGATTTGAACCGGGTTTTATTGCCCATAGGATTTTTGGAAGAAGAATTAGAAAAAGCACAGTTTGCTTCAGCTTTCGGACGTTTTTGTAATTCGGAAATTATCATGTTGCTGGCCAATGATTATGGCTCTAAAGCGGCTATTAATGCGGAGAAAATGAAACTGTTGTTTGATAAATTTGAATTCAAATACAAACTTGAAAAAGCGACCAAAGATAGTTTTAAAGTTGAATCAGAATCTATTCAAGTGGCTGAGAACGAACAGGCCGGAATCATCATTGTTTCCGCTTCGCGCGATTATGGATTGGATGATATCTTGTTTGGACCGAAAGAATATCATGTTGTGAAAAAGTCTCACATTCCCGTATTATTGGTGAATCCGCGCGGAGATTTATATGCACTTTGTGATTGATTTATTGAAAATAAAATATATCTTTGGAAACTTTGCGGAAAAAGAATAAATGCAAAGTACCGCAAAGATGGAAATTAATCTTTTAAATATGAAAGCAAATTCTCATAAATCTTTTTAAAGATAAATTTATTCAACTAAAATGAAGCAAAAGTCGAAACTAAAATCATTGTTATTAAAAGGATTGCTAGTTCCTATTGTGGCAGTTTCATCTATATTGATCATTGGTTTTTTGGGATTAATTATTATTGAAGGATTTAGTCCGCTGAATTCCCTTTATATGTTGGTTATTACTTTCGCTACAATTGGTTTTGGCGATGTAGTACCCGTAACGGATATAGGGAAAGTATTTACGATCTGTATTATCATTTCAGGATTCACAGTTGGTTTATATTCACTTGGTAAAATCACTGCTTTCTTCGCAGAAGGCGAATTGTCAAAACTATTAAAGCAAAGAAAAATGAACAAGGCATTAGACAAAATGAAAGACCATTACATTGTTTGTGGTTACGGAAAAACGGGAAAACATGTGCTGGAAGACTTACTTAAAAAAGGCCTGGAAGTAGTTATTATTGAAAGTAATTCCGAACGAAATGAAAAATTAAAAGAATTATACAGCGATAAATATATTCATTTGGATGCAGATGCTACAGATGATGCAGTATTGATTCAGGCGGGAATTAAAAAAGCCAAATTTATAATCTCTGTCCTTTCTACCGATGCCGAAAATCTATTTGTAACCTTGAGTGCCAAAGATTTGAATAAAGATATTAAAGTGATTACCAGAGTTGCTGAAACAAATTCGTCGGAAAAATTCAAAAAAGCAGGTGCGGATTATATTGTCTCGCCCATCGAAATTGCAACGGATCGTATTGTTTCAATTGCAACTACCAGTGCCGATTTTTATAGTTTCGTTGAATTTGCAGGTGCTAAGGAAGAAATGAAAGAATATCAGTTCGGGCAGGTGGAGATTAAAGAAGGAAGTGATTTGATAAATAAAACCTATCGGGAAGCCAATATACCGAATCGTACTAATCTGGTGGTCATCGGATACTATTCCTCATTGAGTGAGTTACAGGTGAACCCCAAAGCAGATAATCTTATTCAACTGGGCGATAAACTGCTGGTTTTTGGTAACGAAGTTCAGATAGAGAATCTGAAAAAGATAGCAAAACATTCAAAATAAAAAAAGAACATTATTGCAATTAAAAAAAGGAAGAATCTGATGACTCTTCCTTTTTTTACATAATTCCTTTCAATTATTTCACATAAAACCTCGTTGTTCCGCTCCAGCTATTCCCTCCTTTTACTGCCTGCATACCCGTAACTGCAACAGGTAATTTCAGATTTGGTGCATTGATAGCCCAGGTTTGCGGTTCGGGACAAACCCAATCTACTTCTCCGCCATTATTCCAAAGTGTCCAGTGTTTAAACTGACTATCCACTTCGTAATATACGCTGATATTGTCTTTGGTATTGGTCAAAATAGCGCCATGATAGGGTTTTCCGTTTTCAATAATGGCTTCATCGGTCAGTGCAATTTCGATGGCTTTGCCCGTAACCGACATTCCCTCATTCCTCAATTGTAATTCTTCTTCCGTTAAATCCAATAAATTCCCGGTAGGCAGACTCCGATCGGATAATTCCCAACGTTTCCCTACAGATAAGCGCAATTTATAATCCGACTTATCCGTATTTTCCATAAATGGCAAACGTATAGGCGTATGGAAACCAACACCCAATGGCATAGGTTCATTTCCTAAATTTTGGAAAGTAACGATATGCGTTAATTCATTATCGGAAAGGATAAATCTGATTTTACAAACAAATTCATGCGGAAAATTGGCATAGATAGCATTGTTTATTCTGTTTGAGAAAAAACTGGCTTCCACCTCTACAGCATCCGACGAAAACCTTGTACGAGTAATCGTAAAGTCCTGCGATTTGATAATACCGTGATGATAATTATTTTGTGCCGGAATGGTAATGGGAAATTCGTACTTTTTACCCGCAAAGTTGTAAGTTCCATCTTCAATACGGTTAGGAGGGAAAAGCAAGGGCACACCGAATATCTGTGGGCGTATCAGAAAGGTTCCCACTTCCTCTTCTGTAGGTGTACGCAAAATGTCTACCCCTTTTTCTTTATTATACAGTTTTACCAGATTTGCACCTCTCGAAGGAATCAGTATAGCCTCATATACATTGGTTTCCAGTAAAACGGCATCTATTCCATACCAGTCAATCTTTTCAATTTTCATTGTCTTATGCTAAATTAGTAAGTAGTGACGGCTTCACTCCTTAAGTTTGTCAGTTGCATTAGTGAAGCCGTCACTATTATCTCTGCAAATTTAGTGAATAGTAATGAATAGTATTTATGTTTTTCTGTAATTTTTATCTTATTGTTCTCGTAAGTTGGTTAATACAAAAAAACACGAATATATGTCTTATAATTTTTTTTATGAGCATATCTGAAATGGAGAGGATTATTTAAACCATTTTGATACGGTTTTACTTCAAGTGGTAGCAGGAGTTAAACATAAAGAAAGTCAGATACAAGATATCAATAAACGCAAAATATTAGTTGTTTTGGTCAAACTCCAGCCTTATATAATCATACAAAACACCAAATGTCCAGTTTCGGGCATTTAGACTCAACTTTATACTATTTTTCCCTTTTTTGAGCAGAGAAGCATCAAAAGGCAGCGTAATTTCAACTTCCTTCCCGCGGATTCCATCCCGATGCATTACCCCCATATGAGGTAAATTTCCGGTATTTCCTATCGGAATATCGTTTAAAGTTACCTTTATAACTTCTCCGTTTCGGCTTCCGCAAATGGCCAAACGTAGAAAACCTTTTCCATTTAAAGATTCGGGAAGATCAAAAAGAATGTTCCAGGTGGTTCCGCGAATAACTTTATAGTCGGCACCGATTACAGTAGGCTGGCAATAATTCCAGTCTTTTGTCCAGTCACTTTTTCCAACGATATAGGTAACATCATTCGGAAATTCCTTTGGATACAGCATGTAAAGACCCCATTTCCAGTAATGATCGCCATGACGGAATTCTACAGCAGAACGATTTGGAATTCCTATTTCCCAAAGTTGTTTTCCATACCGAACGGGTGTAAACAGCAATTTTCCCAGATTGATATTACTCCCTGCAGCAATAGTAATATCCTGTTTTTTATATTCTCCGAGGATACCATCAGCAAATGCATATAAACAGTATTTACCGGGACGTATATCAGGTATTTTGAAGTTCCCGACTGAATCGGCACGCACCCAGAACTGATAATGTTTACTCTCATACTGCCAGTTGATCTCTTTTCGTTCGGGTAATGAAAAAGAATCGTTTTCGTACGGATATGCCATACCTACCCACATATCCGAAAAACGGGTATCAATACTGTACGAATCGGTAACAACGATTTGTCCACTCACAACTCCTCTCTTTTGTTTTTGAGGATATTCTGCGGAATTAACCCACGTATATGGCCATTCTTTACGTTGCAGCTGCGCTTCATTTAAAGCATCTTTCCACATTATATCATGTCCGCTCCCTGCATTGAAATAAAGAAAAAAAGGACCGATAAACTTCTCCCACACCTCATCTTGCTTCAACTTCAACGATTCTCCGCCATAATGTCCATCTTGCCAGTGATTCAGTAAAATTGTCTGAACATGTCCCGTATTTCCAACCTGAGTCGGGCCACCGTTTATGTATTCAAAACTTGGATTTATCATCCAACAACCAACCTTTTTCTCCGTACTTGTCCATCCCCATGCAGGAGTCTGAGCAAGGATAGCCGAATAGTCGTATTTATGCTCAACTTCACCTTTACGAATACCGGTGGTAAGCAGTTTGGCTTCTTTTACGTTCATCCGAATGCCATTCGAAACATCAGTACCCATTGCCATAACACGTCTTCGGTTTGCATCAACAGTGTAAAAATCAAAAATAGCAGGATTTAACTCAACAATCATTCTTCCCTGACCAATTTCAAAGGCTGGAAAACCGATCCGATGTTTCCATAATGACGAAAGGTAAATTCCATGATCTTCTTTTCTCAAAGTGAATCGTAAATCAACATCAAAGGGCAACGTGGTAGTATCTCTTTCATATACATATTGAAATGAAACTTCCACCCGTTCTCCACGATTATTGGCAGGATCCTGTCTAATGGAATAAATAACTTTATGCGGAAAGTTTTTCAATACTTTTTCATCATCTTCGCCTACAATATTCCAGTTACTGCGATTTTTCCCAATCATTTCCTGTCCATTGTATTGTAAGGAAATGATATTCGCAGTCTTCTTATTGATAGTAGCTTTTATAAACTCATTCGCAAGGATAATTCTGGAGCCAGTATCTGTCAACTTCACAGGATTTTGAGCAAATCCGAAAATTACACTCAGTAAAACAGGCAATAATATTTTTAGTTTTAATGACATAATAAATCAGGTAAAGTACATATCCGTTTTGACTGAACAAATGTAGTGAAATTTATCTAAAATATATAAGTAGCTGAATGCAAATTCTTATAATTCAATAAGGTGGGATTGCAAATTCCGCCGGCCATCGTAATCATTTTCACTTTTAATTAAGTTTCATCTGCTTGAATGGGTTATTGAAAGCGCGACTACAATCAACTATCACTCAAATAACATATTATTAGTTGCACTCCCAATTAAATTGAAGCCATCACTATTATTTCTGTAAATTTAGTGAATAGTATTTATGTATTCCTGTAATTTTTATCTTATTGTTCTTGTAAATTGGTTATTACATGCTAAAAATCCTTGCTTTTAAGGCGTCTAATTCCGATTGCAATTTAGGTAGAAAACTTACATAGAATATTAAAAAAACTACACCTCAACTGAGATGTTACCACAAACATCCAAGGTACAAGTTACAAGCATACCACCGAGACTCTAATTAGTTGAATTTATAAGTTATTTCCAGTTGCAGAACGAAATGATTTGAAATGATTTCCTTTTCAACTGTACCAGTCGAAGATAGAATTGTAGCTGGATTTACCGGAATGGCATAAGTAGGAACTATATCGAATTTAAAATTATGAAGATTATAAGATACAGGAACACTTATTTCATAATCCAGAATTTTATACGTTGAAGCTTCAACAATAGAATATGTAGTTGCTGTAGTAGTTGTAGTAGTTGTCGTTCCATTGTTTGCAGATTTGCCTTTACCTGCACTGTTGATGCTACCCACACCTCTACCATGTCCGTTATTGCCCGTTAAATGTGATTTACCAGCTACAAGGTAAGAGTTATAATAGTTTTGGGTTCCTGCATTTAGTTTTATGGCAGGTTCAATGGCAAATTTGCCAATTTCGAAGGTTTTATTTAATCCTGCCTCAGTAATAATATCTGTTTTATCGTTAAAAGCTAAACCTGCACCTATATTCAAAGTCACGACAGAAAAATCATATGAAAAGTTTGAACCTACTCCAAAGCTATTTACAGAATTTAAAGCTATACTATTTATGTCATAAAAATATTTATCAACAGACAGTCCGCCACTAAATTTATCACCGATATTAAATTCATATCCACCTTCAAGCGAAACTGCATCTATCTTGTTAATTCCGGCATCAAGTTGATAGGCCAACGATGCTGCTAAATGCAAACCCGATTTATGATAATAAGCTATTGACGGAACGAGATACATAATATTTGCAGAATCAATTCTTCCCAAATAAACATTGTTTGACAAATACTTGAGTCCAACAACCAGATTCGACTTTTTTATTTTTATAGAATCCGATTCTTCGGCATGTACCTGAAAACCTAAGAATAAACTTAATCCAATAAATAAAATGCTGCTTAAATATCTTTTCATTTCGAGAGTATTATTAAAATAGATAGATTGTTTAACAATTTTTTTTATGCCTGTAATGATAACATTTTAAAGAAACTTTAGAATGATATTTTATGTTTGTTTATAAAAATCTTATATTTTTGATCTAATTTCTCGACCTTTTGGATATACCCTTAATATTTACAAATAACTTTGAACTGGTTGACTGGGATTGTTTTATTTATTCTTTTATTTATCATGTTGTTTGATAGCTGTAACAATTGGAAAAGCAAAGAGTGCCGCTACTGCGATGTCCACGCCAACATTAAAGTAAACGCCAAGATAAAATGAAAATATTGCTTCTATTATTAACCAAAGAATTATTCCATAAAGTAAAATCTTCATTAATTCTTTGTCTTGTCTACTAAATGCAAGCCTACCAAGAAGAAAAAGAGTTGTACCCCAACCAATCATAATTGCACCATAAAGTGCGCTTTCCCAGTCTATCAAAACATCTTTGTCTACGGGTAAAATTCCAACATGCACAAAAATTTTAAGGCCAGCGAAACAATACAAAATTCCAAAAAGTATCAGAATAATTGAAACTATGGAAAACCAAATTCTTAATTTATTATTATTCATTTTAATTGCAGTTTTAGTAGAAAATTGTTTCTCATTCTCGCTTTGTTCTATTGGTCATTCTTTAAAAAGTTACTGTTTTATCAGCCCAAATAACAACATTTACACAATCAACCATTGTAGAAATGGGACATGCTTCCGTGCTTTCCAATTTTCTGGATTTTAAACAAGTCCCGCAAGCAAGAATTTCACCACCTATGCTAACGAAGTTTTTTAGTTGTTCGTCAACATTGTATTTCTCGTGTGTTAAACCTTCACACTCAACAGCTTCACCCATTAAAAACAATTTTACTTCATGTCCTTGTTTTTTTGCTGTAACTGCAAAACGAAAAGCATTCCATGCTTTTTCGTACTCTTTTGTTTCAAGAATAATTCCAATTTTCATATACGTTATTTTTAAAATTTTGAAATAATTAATCCATAATGATAAGGCTCAAGAACAACCGGTTCTTTGTCAATGCTAAATTTTTTTCTATCAATCAGGTGCAATATCTGATCAGGTGTTGGCCTGATACTTAAATCAGGACCGCGAGGCGTCAAAATATCGCTACGCCAATGCATTATTCCAATTTTACCATTTGGTTTTAAAATTCTATATGCTTCAACCAGGAAATCAATTGGCGAATCGTGATGCAGAATATTAAATAACATTACATAATCAATAGAGTTGTCAGCCAATCCTGTAGTCTGAGTTAAAATATCTCTTTGTTCTAGTATCACATTGTCTAAATGCTCGTGTGTTTGCTTTTGTTTTACAATATCTAGCATCTCTTTTTCAATATCAAAACCATATAACTTACCCTTAATTTCTTTTGCCGACGGAATTGTAAAAGTTCCGTAACCACAACCTATTTCAACTAAATCGTTAATTTGGCTGTTGATTTCCATTTCTGATAATATCAAATCTATATCAAAAAAGTCATTCCACATTTTTTCATTGGGCATTCCGCTATCTCTTACTTTCATCTTTCTCTTAATTTCAGTCTGGCATGATTTGTAATCCCGCCTCTTGGTATTATAATGATTTTTAATTCGTTAATTAATTCAGACTATTTCTTCAAGATTTATATCTCCTTTTTAAAATCCTGATATTTTTTAAGGTGGGATAACATTTCCCACTTACAAGTGCAAAACTTTATACTTTAAGGTTGGAAGACGATTCCCAATTTAATTGAAGCCGTCACTATTATCTCTGCAAATTTAGTGAATAGTAATGAATAGTAATGAATAGTATATCTGTTTTCATGTAAATCTCATCTTATAGTTCTTGTAAGTTGGTTAATACAGAAAAAGACACACGAATGGATGTCTTTTTCTTTTATGTTTGAATATGGGAATCTGGAGCTTTCCTTCTCACTTTGATCCAGATAGCTATCGAAATTAAAGATGTTATGACGACTCAGGTCAACATTCGCTACAGGTATTTTCCCTTCGTAGCCATTATTAGATAGTTTTTTCTGCAATGATTATCAGACAATAAAAGAATCGTCATCTTATCCCTTAATAAGGATAACATGACGATTTATATTATTGAAACTTTCTATTCGAAATACAATTCTCCAAAAAACTCAGCGCGATGAAAATCGGGTACTTGTGTTTGAATGGGACTCCAGCTTACAAAGTGAGGCGAATCAGTACCGTCGGCACATTTATAAAAGTTCCCCAGTAGCTTTTCGGGCAGATGATTGGGATCAATACCCATAATCCGTAATGGTATTTTCACGGTCAATTCCCAGTCGAACATACCTTCCATTTCATTAAAAGGCTTGCGTCCCAGGGATGGATACCGTTTTATCATGGATAATTCTTCTTTGCTGTAAGGCGTTACATCTTTATTACGTGCCACACGTTTCGATGCTTTACAGGTGCCTATACAATTGAATTCAAAATTCATGTATTTGTCATTTCCGGGAACTTTACAAAAGAACTCAACACAACTATCTTCGTTCACCGGATCCTGATCATTGGAATAAATGGCACGAAGCATACTACCACGTACGTTGAATTTGATAAAAATACTGTCGTTTGAACGGGCGATATTAAATATAGTAATAGGACGATAAGGATATTCATTGACCCAATTCAGCATTTCTATTGTGTCACTTTGTCCAAAGTCTTCTATCATATTTCCAGCCGATTCAATATCAATATCATTCAGCTTCTCGTTATATACAATACTTATACGTTTCATACTTTATGCTGTTATATATTTTTTTGCAATATTAGCCAAATATTCTGAGATACTACTATTTTTATCAAGAAATTTTTGTGAAATTTTAAGCCGATCGAAGCGAATACTATTGAATCGGTTTTTTTTGAAATATCACTTAAAAACTTAGATTTCATTTTAATTGATAAAAAAAAAGGACAAATCATCCAAGCGATTGATTTGTCCTTTTTTAAAATGATTTCTTGAGTCTAAAATCTTGGTTCTTGAATCTAATTTTATGCCAATGCTTCTTTCTCAGCTTTATTGTAATCTAAAACAAGTTCATCAATGATTTCTTTTACCGAAGTTATTTTGGTTGCACGATAAGCATTGCTACCTGCAAAGGCATAGCCTTTATCCATTTTTCCCTGATAAGCATTGTAGAGTGTAACGATAATGCAATAAGGCACCTTTTTATAGTCGCAAGTATGCAAACAATTATAAGGGCACGATTTTGGAGCAGTCTCACCTCGTCTTACCTTATCCAGAAATACACCTTTCAACGCACGACCGGGCATACCTACCGGACTTTGAATAATCTCTACATCATCTTCTTTGGCTTTGATATAGGTTTCTTTGAATTTTATATTCGCATCACATTCGTTTGTGGTTACAAACCGACTTGAAATTTGTACTCCTTTGGCACCCAACTGCATAATGTTATACATGTCTTCGCCGGTATAAATACCTCCGGCTGCTATAACCGGTATTTCCTGATTGTATTTTTCTTCGAAGATTGCTACTTCTTTTACTACTTCAGGAATCAATTTTTGAATAGAAAAATTTTCGTCTTCAATTTGATTTGTTTTAAAACCCAGGTGGCCTCCTGCTTTAGGTCCTTCTACCACTACTAAATCAGGTAAGTAGTCGTAAAGTGTTTTCCATTTTTCACAAATTATTCTGGCAGCTCTTGCCGACGAAACGATAGGCACCAATTTGGTGACGCAACCTTCTGTACGGTATTTTGGTAAGTCCAAAGGCAGACCGGCACCGGCAAAAATTACATCTACTTTTTCAGCTATCGATGTTTTTACCATATCACTGAAATTGGTCAAGGCCATCATGATGTTCACGCCAATTATTCCAGATGATTTTTCTCTTGCTTTTTTAATCTCCTCTCTTAAACCAATAATACAAGCTTCCATGTAGTCTTTCGCAGTATTGCGATAGATAAGACCAATTCCCGCACAAGATATAACGCCTATTCCTCCCTCATTTGCAACAGCTGACGCCAATCCATTCAATGAAATTCCAACACCCATACCACCTTGTATAATAGGTAGGCGTGCTGTAAGATTTCCGATTTTCAAATTATCCATTTTGCACATTTAAACGATTAGTGTGCAAAAGTACACATTTTTAGCTGAATATAATATAGTGTTTAAACGAGTTGAATTATATTTAACAGTATATGGATATAGTGTCTAACATTTCTAAATAATTATAATAACAATAACTATAGATTATAAAAAGTTGCAATTATCTTAAAAACAATACATTACATTAATGAAATTTTTATTTAAATGAAAATAACTATCATCTTTTTTTAATTAATAAGCTATTGTAATTTCTTTTCAAAAACTGTATCTTTGGTGTCTTAAAAGTTCATACTAAACAACAAATTTGAGAATAAATGATATTTACTGCTATCGATTTTGAAACGGCACATGCCAATTATCCTTGTGAAATAGGATTAACACGGGTAATAAATGCTGAAATAATTGAATCTAAATCCTGGTTAATTAAACCGGCATGCTTTCCTTTTATGAATCCTTGGAACCAAAAGGTACATGGAATTTCTTCAGCAGATGTAACACAAGCTTTCACTTTCGAAGAGCTTTGGTCCGAACTTAAATCCTGGTTGGATGACAGTACTTTGGTTGCACATAATGCAGCCTTTGATATGCGTGTATTGCGTGCCTCTCTGGCACATTACGATCTGGCCATACCTTATGCTGAGTATTTTTGTAGTGTCAGCTTATCGCGTAAAGCCTGGAAACATTTACCCAGTCATTCGCTGGGTTCGGTCTGCGATTATCACGATATTCGTTTCCATCATCATCGTGCCGGTGACGATGCCGAAGCATGTGCCCGTATTGCCCTTAAAGCCTTTGAAACAGTAGAAGCATCGAATCTGGAAGAAGGATTGAAAAAGTTTGGAGTTGCACTGAAGAAACTCTAACCACCAAGCCCTCATTTGGTGATTTAGGATCAAAAAAAACCTCCCTGAGCTTCACAGCAGAGGGAGGTTGTCATTTGTAGATTTCGTTCTTATTTACACACATAAAAAGTGCTTGCTACAAACAAGCCACAATTTTAATCAAAATACGGTTATGTCATAATTAGGTTCGTCAACAGTTTCCGGAACTAATTCCGTGTAAAGAACCTTTCCGTTTTCGTCAACAGCCACAACCGAGCGAGCCATTAATCCTTGTAGCGGACCATCTGTAAGCAATACGCCATAGTCTTTTGCAAAAGTATGGTAACGGAAATCGGTAGCAGTAACTACATTTTCTAATCCTTCAGCACCACAAAAACGACTTTGAGCAAAGGGTAAATCTTTGGAAATACATAGAACCACTACATTTTCTTTTTCGGAAACCCATTTGTTGAACTTCCTAACCGATGCTGCACATGTACTTGTATCGAGGCTGGGGAAAATATTCAGCAATACACGTTTTCCTTTATAATCGCTTAAATGAATCTCTTGCAGGCCACCGCCTACTAATGTGAAATCAGGTGCTTGAGATCCCACAACGGGTAATTTTCCGTTTGTTTGAACATCCGTTCCTTTAAATTTTACTGTTGCCATAAATTTTATAATTTAGATTAATAATGATTTACTTAATATACCAATAACAAAGGTCAGCCGTTTTTTGTTTATATTTGCATGTATTTTTTTACTAACAACATATTTATGATCAAATTCAAATATTTTTCAATTCTTATATTTTTATTATTAACAATTGTATCGTGTAAAGATACTAATGAGTATCGCGTCGATGCATCGTTTGCAGATTATTTACAGCGCTTTGAAAGTGAAGCATCAGCACGGGGGCGAACTTTTGATTTAAAAGCCAACGGATTGATTATTGAATTTGCAAATTTAAAAGACAATACTGCAGGTTTAACTCATTATGAAGACCCTATTCGAATTGAAATTGACAAGACTTATTGGAATGACATAAGCAATTCCGCCGGTGCCGATCTAATGAAAGAAGATTTGCTTTTTCATGAATTAGGACATGGATTGCTAAAACGCGATCATCTTAATACACCGCTCGACAATGGCGATTGGAAATCTATTATGTGTGGTGGTGACAAAGTAGGTGATCGTTCATGGAATATAAATTACCATGGCATACGAAGGGCATATTATTTGGAAGAATTGTTTAATGAAAGCACCAAGGCTCCGGCTTTTTCGAGTACACAACTGTTAGCCGACACTACGGGATATGTTCCTACATTGCAATTAAGTTTTGATACCGGAGCTAAAATAGATGCCGGGTTCGACATTGTTGATGTTACAGATTATAAAACGAGCATTGATAATAAACGACTTCGTTTCGAGTCGAGGGTTGACCAGGTTTATCTTGTATTCGTTAAAGTCCCAAAACCGATAAATATTAATTCAAATTTTTCATACGAATTAACCTTAGATTATCCTACCGGTGATTCTTCTAATCAATATGGAATAATTTTTGGTACTTCAACTGCAGGTTCAACTAAGTTCAATGATCCCATTGAGTTTTTTAGCATCAGCAACAACCAGAAAATGTACATGGGCAACCGTTCCTGGTATAGCTATTTCACTGAATTAAAGGAATCCTCAGTTGTTACAACCGGAAAAAACAAACTGAAAGTTTTCAAAATAGGAGGGATGTTGTATTATTTTATAAACAATATATATTGTTATAGCTCCGAAATTGTTGCAAAAGATAACTTAGATCAATTTGGATTTATGGTACCCAATAAAGGAACTATTTGGCTCGATAACCTTAGTATTTCTCAAAAGAGTGCTATAAAAACCTCGTCAAAAATTATACAAAATCAACCGCTGGAATTGAAAATTGTAACAATAAAGTCACCAAATCAAAACAATGTGAAAAATAAATAATGTAATATCAGTTAGCAGTAATCAGTTTACAATCTTCAATTGTCAGTCATAAGTTAACACCTTTATTTTTCGATCTATAGAAACTAAATACTGTTAACTGATAACTGATAATTAAACCTACACATTCATGTCAAAATTTGTAATATATCAAGTACTTCCACGCCTTTTTGGCAATTACAATACTACCAACAAACAGAATGGAACCATAGAAGAAAATGGTAGCGGAAAGTTCAATAGTTTTACAACCAAAGCGTTGAGCGAAATTAAATCGCTCGGAATAACCCATATCTGGTACACAGGTATTATCGAACATGCCACACAGACCGATTATTCGGCATATGGTATTTCGAAAGACCATCCGGGTGTTGTAAAAGGCAAAGCAGGTTCAGCTTATGCCATTAAAGATTACTACGATGTGGATCCCGATTTGGCCGAAAATGTTGAAAACCGCATGGCTGAATTTGAAAATCTGGTGAAACGCACGCATAAAGCCGATATGCAAGTGATTATCGACTTTGTACCTAATCATGTAGCTCGTCAATATCATTCGGATGCTAAACCTGCCGGAGTTGATGATTTAGGTGAAAAAGATCATACAGAATGGGCATTTTCGCCACTCAACAACTTCTATTATCTTCCAAAAAAACCTTTTTTACCTAAATTCGACGTTCAGGGTTATACCGAATCTCCGGCAAAAGCAACCGGTAACGATCAATTTACTGCTTCACCTACTCGAAACGATTGGTACGAAACAGTGAAACTAAACTATGGAGTGAATTATGTCGAAGGAGGTTTGAAACAATTCGACCCGATACCCGATACCTGGATTAAAATGCGGGATATTTTAATGTTTTGGGCATCAAAAAAAGTAGATGGTTTCCGTTGCGATATGGCCGAAATGGTTCCTGTAGAATTTTGGGGTTGGGCTGTTTCACAAGTAAAAGAACAGTATCCCGAAATTATTTTTATTGCTGAAGTTTATAATCCTGCTAAATATCGTAACTATATAGCGAATGGAAAATTCGATTATTTGTACGACAAAGTGGGTATGTACGATATGTTGCGTAATGTTACCAGCAAAAATTTCCCGGTACGCGAAATTACAAATTCGTGGCAGTCGCTGGGCGGAATAGAAAATCAAATGCTTAATTTTCTCGAAAATCACGATGAACAACGTATAAGTTCCGGTTTCTTTTCCGGCAATGGCATGTTTGCTCAGCCTGCCATGATAGTAGCAGCCACACTCACTCAAGCACCAGTGATGATATATTGCGGACAGGAGCTCAACGAATTGGGCATGGATACCGAAGGATTTAGCGGTTTAGATGGACGAACGACTATTTTTGATTATTGGGGTGTGAAATCTATTCAAGCATGGGCTAACGGTGGAAAATTTGATGGAAAAAAACTTACTCCCGAACAAAAAGAATTACGTGCATTTTACCAGAAACTATTGCATATTACCTTGACCGAAAAGGCAATTACCGATGGATTGATGTATGATTTAGAATTTGCCAACTACGATAATTCCAAATTCAATTCTCACGAACAATATGCTTATTTCCGAAAATTTGAAGATGAGCTTCTACTTATTGTGCTTAATTTTCACGATAAAGATTTGGATACAACCGTTCAATTCCCTCTCGAAGCATTTCAATATCTGGACTTAGAAGAAGGAAACAGATATAGCTGTGTAAATCTATTGGATGAAAATGAAACATTATCATCTATTTCATTGAGTTCGAAGCAGATTTTTCATACACAAATGCAGGCATGGAGAGGAAAGATTTTAAAACTAATTCAAGTGAAATAGTTCGAACAAATCGCCATAAATTACTGAGAAAGGTTGAACCAAATTGAATAAAATTGCATTATAATATTATTGAATATCAATCTAATGTAAAAAGAAGTAAAATTATGAAATCTCAATTTATTAATATCAGTTTAATAGTTTTGGTTATCATGTCTTCTTGCACTTTAACCAAAACAGCACCTGAAACTATCAGTGAAATAACGCACAAAATTGAATCTAAAGATTTTACTGTAGCTGTAAATTACGCAAATCCTTTCAGAATGAGACCGGTATATCTGACTTCTGAATATGATTTACAAATCAAAAATGATTCAGCCTTTGCTTATCTCCCCTATTTTGGCGTGGCATATGTAGCTCCTTTTAACAGTAGTGAAGGTGGAATTAAATTTGCTGAGCCCATGAGTAATTATTCAATAACTCCGAATAAGAAGTCAAATGGGTGGGATATTCGTTTTAAGATTAAGTCTAAAGTATCTGTTTATGACATATTTATGAATGTATTCAATAATGGTAGTACCACGTTCACAGTCAGTTCGTACGAACGAGATATGATAACATTCAATGGTGATGTAAAAAAATAGGATATTCAGTTTATAAATTTAAGCTTTTAAATGTTTCATAACTTTGAAAATAGCCTCATTCACGAACGTGAGCAAGCCGACAGAGCTGATGCTTTTTATCGTAATGTTTTGCTGGTTTCGGAGATCAAACGATTCAATACCGATTCAGAAGCAGATATGAAAATGCAACGTCAGGATGTTGATGTATTGCTAACTTTAAAAGGGATAACATATCGTGTTTCCGAAAAATTTCGCGATAAAGATTATGGTGATTTGTACGTGGAAGTGTATAGCAAATACCCCAAAACACTTGGTTGGATTCACACAGGTTCACCCAATGCAATACTTTATTTTACACCCAATGCAGTGTATTGGATTACCCACAAATCGCTTTCATCGTTTTGTTTGCAAACTCTTTTTCCACTGATTCCTGCTGCGTGGTACGAAGAACTGTTCCAATCTCACAGTTCTATTGTCTCAAAAAATCTACTTATAAAGGAAGATTCCAACAAAATAAATCTTATTCAAGCCCATAATCATCCTTCCGACGGCAATAACTGGGAAACTATTGGTATTAGTGCTGCATTTTCTGTATTTGAAAAATATGGAGTGAAGATTAAACGAATGTATTATCAGTGAAGGCTTCACTTTCTGCCAACTGAAACTTAAGTTTGTGAACCATCAATTTTATAAGCTTTCTCAACTTTTAGTTTGAAACAAATCCACCCCATTTTGTTCATTATTTCATCAATTCTACACTTTTTTATTAAATTCTACATTTTTATTTGATAAATACTTTCAATTTGATATTTGCATTTCAAAATATGCAAAAATAATTAAAGAATTATTTCTTTAATTCCTTTGCCAATTGAAAAAAAAATCGGATATTTACACTCGAATTCAAACAGTATTATTTTTATATTAAAGTGATGATATTGAATGATATATTTCTTGTGTTTTGCATTATTATTTAGTATAATTACCTTGAGAAAAACAAATAACAATTATCAATATAATATGAAAGAAATTAAATTCAGTCTTGTTTACCGTGATATGTGGCAATCGTCAGGTAAATATGTGCCACGTAAAGACCAACTTGCTAAAATTGCTCCAGTTATTATTGAAATGGGCTGTTTTGCCCGTGTTGAAACCAATGGTGGAGCATCCGAGCAAGTAAATTTACTTTATGGCGAAAACCCAAACGATGCAGTACGTACTTTTACCAAACCTTTTAACGATGTCGGTATCAAAACACACATGCTCGATCGTGGATTGAACGGATTGCGCATGAATCCGGTTCCTGCTGATGTACGTGAGTTAATGTACAAAGTGAAGAAAGCCCAAGGTGTCGATATTACCCGTATTTTCTGTGGCTTGAATGATGTAACTAACATTATTCCATCCATTCATTATGCGAAAGCAGCCGGAATGATTGCACAAGCAACTTTGTGTATTACTTATTCCGAAATACATACTGTGGAGTATTATGTGAATATGGCAGAGCAATTGATTGAAGCCGGTGCCGATGAAATTTGTTTGAAAGATATGGCAGGTATAGGTCGCCCCGAAACCCTGGGAAAAATTGTAAAAGCAATTAAAACAGCTCATCCACATATTATTATTCAGTATCACGGACATTCAGGGCCTGGCTTTTCGGTAGCATCTATGCTCGAAGTAGCTAAAGCAGGTGCCGATTATCTTGACGTTGCCATGGAGCCACTATCGTGGGGTATGGTTCACCCTGATGTGATTACCATTCAGGCGATGTTGAAAGATGCTGGTTTCAAAGTACCTGAAATTAACATGAAAGCTTACATGGAAGCCCGAAGATTGACGCAAAGTTTTGTAGACGACTTTTTGGGCTATTTTATCGACGAACGGAATAAATACATGACTTCATTGCTTGTTGGTTGTGGACTTCCCGGAGGTATGATGGGTTCTCTTATGGCCGACTTGAAAGGAATGCATGTTGCTATTAATTCTTATTTGAAAGGAGTAAACAAAAAAGAACTTTCTACCGACGAATTACTTGTGATGTTATTCGATGAAGTAAAATATATTTGGCCAAAATTGGGGAATCCACCACTGGTAACGCCATTTAGTCAATATGTAAAAAATATAGCTTTGATGAACGTAATGTTTATTCTCAAAGGTCAACCTCGCTGGGGCATGATAGACAAAAACAGCTGGGATATGATTTTGGGTAAAGCCGGAAAACTTCCTGGAAAATTAGATGAAGAAATCATTGCATTAGCCAGAAAAAATAAATTTGAATTTTTCGAAGGTAATCCACAAGATAATTATCCAAATGAATTACCAAAATTCATTGCCGAAATGAAAGAACTAGGCTGGGATAGGGGCAAGGACGATGAAGAATTGTTTGAATTTGCCATGCACGATAAACAATATCGCGACTTTAAATCTGGTGAAGCAAAAAAACGCTTTGAAATTGAACTTGAAACTGCTATCAAGGAAAAATTTGCCACAAGCACTATTGAACTACCGGATTTACGTGCTTTAAAATATCCAAACGCTGAACCTGTGGTTTCTAATGCGACAGGTCGTGTTCTTTGGGAACTAGATTTCAATGAACGTTCAGTAGAACCTGTTCACGGAAAAGAGGTAAAAGAATTCGATACACTTTGTACTATTCAAACCAATTATGGTCTTGAACATATTGGTAGTTTCTGTAATGGTCGTATTGTAGGCGTTGAAAAGAAACAAGGCGACATAGTACGTAAAGGCGAAGTGCTGGCATATATTGAACATAATTAAGAAGCGACCCTAACTCCTAAAAAGAGTAAAAACAAAAGACACCCTAAAAGTAAGGTGTCTTTTGTTTTTTAAATCAAATCTCTAAGTGATTTTGCAAAGTTTTTAATCTCATCTTCGGTAGTATCGAAAGAGCACATCCAACGTAGCTCTTGGGTCTGTTCATCCCATACGTAAAACGGAAAGAGTCTTTGTAAAGGGACGATGGCCTTTTCCGGAATAATTGCAAAAACGGCATTAGCTTGTACTTCGCGGGTAATTTTAACACCAGAAATTAACTTCATTTCAGCGGCCAACAACTGTGCCATTTTATTGGCATGTGTAGCCATTCGCAACCATAAATCATTGGTAAGTAGGGCTGTAAATTGAGTAGCAATAAATCTGTTTTTTGAGAAAAGTTGTGCTGATTGCTTTTGAAAATAAGGAGCATTTTGGGTTAGTTTGTCATTAAAAATCAATACAGCTTCACCTATCATCAAACCGTTTTTAGTACCTCCAAAACTCATAATGTCAATTCCGCAATCAACTGTTGCTTCTTTCAGGCTTACTCCCAAAGCAGCTACAGCATTAGAAATACGTGCTCCATCTAAATGCACATACATTCCGTTTTTATGTGCAAACCGGCACAAAGCTTTAAGCTCTTCGATAGAATAAATGGTTCCTAATTCAGTACTTTGACTAATAGAAATGACTTTGGGTTGAGTGTGATGTACATTGCCTATACGCGAGAGTAATGGTTCTACAAGTTCTGGGGTCAGTTTACCATCTGGCGTTGGAACGGGTAGGAGAGTGCATCCAATACTTTGAGTTGGAGCACCACACTCATCAATATGAATATGCGCCAAATCAGAACAAATAACAGACTGAAATGGTAAGGTACAGCATTTCAAACAGATAACATTAGCTCCTGTACCATTAAAGGCATATAAAACTTCAACTTTCCCAAATTCTTTTTCAAAATATCCTTGGGCTACTTGTGTGAAAGAGTCATCACCGTAAGAGATTTCATGTTGGATATTAGCACGTTGAATGGCTTCAAGAATTTCGGGGTGAATTCCCGAATAATTATCACTGGCAAAAGATTTCATTTATTTATTGTTTAACAATAACCAATCGCCAATAATTGAATAGGCGATTAGTGATCAATTAGTTGAGTAACTAAATTCTTTTTTCCATCCTTTGGAGAAGTTAGCGGAGGTCAGAACTTGAATTTATCAAAAAAACTTTTAGATTTTGATTCTTCTGATGATGGAGTTTCTGCAGTTTCGGTTTCTTTATATTCGCGTTGAGGTGCTTCACCTTGCTCGCGTTTGATAAAACTTACCACATCTTCTATTCCTTCAATAAACTTGTCAAAGTCTTCTTTATATAAGAATATTTTGTGTTTTTCATAAGTAACCTGAGCATCTTCATTTAAACCGACTACCTTTTTCTTGCTTTCTGTAATGGCTAAATATAAATCTTCGTTTCTACTTTTCTTTACATCCAAATAATAAATTCGCTTCCCCGCTTTAATTGCTTTTGAATAAATGATTTCGTTATCTTTTTTTTCAATTTCAATTTTTCTTTTTTCTACTTCCATAATGCTGCTGTTTTTTTCTAGACAATAATAAATAAGTCAATTAAAATACTGCTGTTAATATAACTCGTTGAGCCCTCAAATTTCCGTATTTTTTTTGAATATATCAAACAAATACTTCATTTTTGTTACATAAAGTTGAAATTATTTTTTTTAAGTATTGAATATGTGTCTTATCAATCCATTTTTTTGCTTTCAAAAGCATTTTTGCATACAAAACTGTGATGAAACAGAAAAAAACAGTACCTTTGTTCCAAAATAAAAAAGCGTTCACTGTATTTTATGATTAATCGAGTTTTATTACGCACTAAGATTGTTCAAATCTTATATTCCTATTATAAAAGCGATAGCAAATCGTTGCCCGTTGCTGAAAAAGAGTTATTTCACAGTATCGAGAAAACATACGATTTGTATTTTCACCTACTACAATTGTCGGTTGAAATTACACGCTATGCTACTACACTTATCGAAACAAAACGAAACAGACTTCGTCCTACTACTGAAGATTTAAATCCCAACACGCGTTTCAGCGACAATACATTCGTATTACAACTTTCTAAGAATTTACAATTTAATGATTATTTGAAGGAACATAAACTTTCGTGGGTAAATCATCCCGAAATTATCAAAGAGTTGTTTGAAGAAGTTATAAGTTTCGATTTTTATTCGGAATATATGAATGCTCCAACTGTAGATTATACAGCCGATAAAGACATTTGGCGAAAAATTTACAAAAAAATAATTTTGCAAAACGAAGATTTGGATGATTCTATTCAGGATCAGAATATCTACTGGACAGATGATATTGAAATGGTTGTAAGTTTTATTATCAAAACTATTAAGAGATTCGATTTAGCAAATGGCAAAGAACAAGCATTATTACCTATGTTCAAAGATGAGGAAGATGCCGAATTTGCACGAAAACTTATAAGGAGTGTGTTGACAAAAGGTGATGAGCTTCGTGAAATGATAGATAAGAATACCAAAAACTGGGAATTAGATCGTATTGCATTTATGGATATTGTAATTATGGAAGTAGCTCTGGCTGAGTTATTGGACTTTCCAACCATACCTGTTAATGTTACGCTGAATGAATATATTGAAATTGCCAAAGCATATAGTACAGAAAAAAGTGGAACTTTTATTAACGGCGTTCTTGATAATATTGTAGGCGAACTAAAAAAAGAAAATAAATTGATTAAAGTAGTGATGTTTAGTGAAAATAAAAAATAATAAGCTATATTTGCAAGTATAAATTTTAAACAAGAAAAAAAATGAACCTATTAAGCATTTTGTTACAAGCAGCCCCTGCAGCAGGTGGTGCAAGCAATTACACAGGAATATTGATGATGGTGTTGATTTTTGTGGTATTCTATTTCTTCATGATTCGCCCACAATCTAAACGCCAAAAGGAAATTAAAAAACAACGTGAAGCTATGAAAACAGGCGATTCTGTTGTTACATCAGGTGGCATTTATGGTAAAGTAAAAGACATCAAAGAAACTACAGTTGTTATTGAAATAGCTGATAATGTGCGCATTAAAGTTGACAAAAACTCAGTTTTTGCAACTGCTGAAGATATTCAATCACCAGCAAAATAAGTCGGTTTTTATGGCTGATAACAGCGGCATGAAATTTCTTAAGTATTATTTGCAAAAGCTTAAATCATTCTTTTTATCAAAAGATATTTTAAGCTTTTTGCTTTTCCTTGCCTTGTCATCTGCTTTCTGGTTTGTGAATGCTTTGGGTAAAGAGCGTGAAACCATTATAACCATACCAATTCGTTATGTTGGAATTCCTCAAAATATTGCTGTTACAAATTCACCTCCTTCTGAGATTTTATTAAATGTAAAAGACCAGGGATTACGACTTTTTGATTATTCAAGAGAGTATTTAACTCCAATAACCATCGATTTAAAACGTAGTTTTTACGAAAAAGGAGAAATATTAATTACATCCGATCAACTTAGTGCAAAAATTGGCAAATATATAATGCCTACCACTTCTATATTGGGTATTCAGCCTGATTCAATTCTTATTCAGTACGCGAGGTTGAGTCAAACGATATTACCAATAGAGTTGGTTTCCAAAATTGAATTAGCACCTCAATATATGCTGACTGAAAAAATTCATCTTGACCCAAGTAGAATTACGGTTTTTGGACCCAGAAAAATTCTTGATACATTAAAAACAATTCGTACCGAATACTTTGAAGTGAGGAATTTGAATGATACCAATACTTTTCGATGTAAGTTGAAACCCATCAAATCTGTTCGTTTTTCAACAAATGAAATCAAAGTGAGTCTTTTTGTAGAACAATTTACCGAGAAAAAAGTACAGATTCCAATTACATCAATAAATTGCCCCAATCATTTATTAATCAGAACCTTTCCTGCTATTGTAAATGCAACTTATACAGTGGGTTTAAGTCATTTTAATTCATTAGTTCCGAATGACATACAAGTATATTTAGATTATAATGATTTGATGTCTGGCAAACTTAACAAACAAAAACTCAAAATTATTAATAATACATCGCATATTTCCAATATCCGAATTGTGCCCCAAGAAGTAGAATTTATTTTGGAAGAAAAATAGAGACCCCAAATCCCGAATGGGGCTTAGGAAAAAATTTATTGTTGGAAAATATTATAACTGCACATATATTGCATCTTAAATAAAAATAAATAAGAGTAATACTAATAACTTTACATAAGCAAAAACCTCCGCCAACTGGCGGATTGGGGGTCTATGAAAAATATTCAAATGGTTGACTTACGAAGTCAATACGAAAAAATTAAAATTGAAGTCAATTACGGAATTCAAGAAGTCATTGACACTACGACTTTTATTAAAGGTGGCAAAGTAAATGATTTTCAACATGATTTGGAATCTTACTTGAATGTAAAGCATGTTATCCCTGTTGGAAATGGAACTGATGCACTACAAATTGCATTGATGGCATTGGGATTAAAACCAGGCGATGAAGTCATTACTCCAACCTTTACCTTTATTGCAACTGCCGAAGTGGTTGCTTTGCTTGGTTTAACACCAGTGGTGGTCGATGTTGATTTCGATACTTTCAATATTTCGTTAGAATCTCTCAAAAAAGCCATCACTCCAAAGACAAAAGCTATTGTACCGGTTCATTTGTTTGGTCAGAATGCCGATATGGAAGCAATTCTGGCATTGGCAAAAGAACATAATCTTTTTGTAGTTGAAGATGCCTGTCAGTCAATTGGTTCAGTTTATACTTTTTCAGATGGTCGACAAGTTCAGTCCGGATGTATGGGTGATATTGGTTGCACTTCTTTCTTTCCTTCGAAAAATCTTGGTTGTTTTGGTGATGGTGGTGCTATTTTTACCAACAATGATGAATTGGCTGCAAAAATGCGCGCTATTTCTAATCATGGTATGGTAGTTCGTTATCATCATGACCTTGTTGGTGTCAATTCACGTCTCGATAGCATTCAAGCTGCTGTATTGGAAGTAAAACTAAAGCATTTGAATGAGTATTGTGCCAGTCGTCAGGCTGCTGCAAAGTATTATGATGCTGCTTTTGCTGCAATTGATAAATTGATTACTCCGGCACGATTTGCCGCATCTACCCATGTTTTTCATCAGTATACATTGAAATTAAACGGTGTAAATCGTACTGAATTAATAAAGTATTTGGCAAATAAAGGCATTCCGGCTATGGTTTATTATCCTGTTCCCTTACATTTGCAAAAAGCTTATCAGGATGCGAGATACAAAGCTGGTGATTTCCCTATAGCAGAGAAATTGAGCGATTGTGTTGTGTCGTTACCAATGCACACAGAATTGGATATAGAACAATTAGAATTTATTACGAAAAGTATATTGGAATTTGTGGGTTGATTAAGTTGAATGGTTAATTGGTTGTTATTTGTTTATAAAAATAAATTCAATCGACTTAGTCAAACAACCAGTCAACAATTTACTAATTAACAAATTAACTAAAATGAACTACTTTGCGCACGAAACAGCCATAATTGATGCAAATTGCACAATTGGAAAAGACACAAAAATTTGGCATTTTTCGCATATTATGTCGGGATGTAGCATTGGCGAAAGTTGCAATATCGGACAAAATGTAGTAATTTCGCCGGCTGTAATTCTGGGTAGAAATGTGAAGATACAAAACAATGTTTCAGTTTATACGGGTGTGATTTGCGAGGATGATGTTTTTTTGGGACCTTCTATGGTTTTTACCAACGTAATCAATCCCCGTAGTCATGTGAACCGAAAAAATGAATATGTTCAGACTATAGTTCGCAAAGGAGCGAGCATAGGAGCAAATGCTACTGTGGTTTGTGGAAATGAAATAGGTGAATACGCAATGATAGGAGCAGGAGCGGTGATTACGAAACCCGTGAAACCTTTTGCTTTGGTGGTTGGTAATCCGGCCAAACAAATTGGTTGGGTAAGTGAAAACGGCCATAAATTATTGTTTAATGATCAAGGTAAAGCAGTTTGTCCGGAAACAAATCAGGAATACAATCTGTCCGACGGTAAAGTGAAAAGAGTAAAATAAGATATTGCCACAAAATAAAGGAAAAAAGAAAAATGATTAAATTTGCAGTAATAGGGCAGGGACATATAGGAAAACGTCATGCAGAAATGATTCGATTGAATCCTGATTCGGAATTAGTAGCGGTATGTGATGTATTATCAAAAGAAAAACTTGGCTTAAACAATATCAAAGAGTCCTATTTTTCCAGCATTGATGAATTATTGGCCAGCAATTTGGAAATTGATGTTATCAATATATGTACTCCAAATGGTTTTCACGCCGAGTATGCCATTAAAGCATTGGAAGCTAAAAAACATGTAGTGCTTGAGAAACCTACTGCTTTGACAAAGAATGATGCGGAAGATATTTTGTTTAAATCACTTGAAATGTCACGTCATGTATTCTGTGTTATGCAAAACCGCTATTCTCCGCCTTCAGTCTGGTTGAAAGAGTTGGTTGATAATAAAAGTATGGGTGATATCTTCATGGTAAAATTGGACTGCTACTGGAATCGGGATGATCGTTATTATAAAAAAGGAAATTGGCATGGTGACGCAAAGTTGGATGGTGGAACTTTATTTACTCAGTTTTCACATTTTATTGATATCATGTATTGGCTCTTTGGCGATATTCAGAATATACGAGGAAACTTTGCAGATTTTTGTCACAAGGATTTAACTGATTTTGAAGATAGTGGCGTAGTTTCTTTCGATTTTATTAATGGAGGTATGGGTAGTTTAAATTATTCAACAGCTGTTTGGGATACGAATCTGGAAAGCAGCATTACGATTATCGGATCGGAAGGAACGGTGAAGGTAGCAGGACAATATATGAACGAAGTAAGTTATTGTCATATAAAAGATTACGTAATGCCCGAATTAGCAGCTTCCAATCCTCCAAACGATTACGGATTATATAAAGGTTCGGCTCAAAACCATCATTATGTTATTGAGAATGTAGTCGAAAAGCTAACTGATAAAGGTACAATAACAACCAATGTACTCGAAGGTCTGAAGGTAGTGGATATTATCGAACGTATTTATGCTGTGCGCGATGCTCAGTGGAAAAAATAAAAACAGCCCCTAACTCCCTAAATGGGAATTTAAAGAGTAGAAAATAGTAAAAACACAATAAATATACATTTCATAATCAAACACTTCGTCTAACTCCCCATTTAGGTGGTATGCGACGAATATATTAAATTTTTTCATTTATGCTTCAAAGATTTCAAACACTTTATTTATTGGCCATTGTGGTGCTTTCGAGCATAACACTTTTTCTTCCGGCTGCAGATTTATTGAACAAAGCAGACGGATTAGTCTTTTTGGTCAATTTTAAAGGTATATATTTGGTTCAACCAACCGGAAATATTTTTCAATCAAGTGTTTGGGGTTTAACAGCTATTGCAGCTTTTGTTCCAATTATTTCGTTGATAACTATTTTTTTATACAATAACAGAAAGTTACAGATTCGACTTTCATTCTTTAATATGGTTCTTATGGCAGGTTATTATGTCTTGTTATTTATCTATTTATGGTTTGCATGTCAAAACTTACATACTGTATGGAACTTACGCAGTGTAACAGCCTTTCCGCTTGTCAATATGATTTTAAACTTTTTGGCCATTCGGGCCATAGTAAAGGACGAAGCTTTAGTCAAATCCTTGAATCGTCTGCGTTAAAAGAAATGAACGCTTCACCATACATACAAACGCCTCAATAAAACGAGGCGTTTGTCGTTTACTAATACGATTGAACAAAATTTTGCTTTCATCTGTTTGTTTACGAAAATGAATAGACAAAAATGAAAACAAAAACAACAATACTAACAACATTATTGCTTTTACTTTTTACTCAAACAGCATGTACTCAATCTAAAAAATCAATGAAATATAATCCACTTACACCCGAAGAACAAGCTGTAATTCTACACAAGGCTACCGAACGGCCTTATACCGGCGAATACGTTGATAATAAAGCAACAGGAACTTATGTTTGCAAACAATGTGATGCTCCGCTATATCGTTCTGAAGATAAATTCGATTCACATTGTGGTTGGCCAAGTTTTGATGATGAAATTCCTGGAGCAGTAATCCGACATACAGATGCTGATGGTCAACGAACAGAAATTGTTTGTGCCAATTGTGGAGCACATTTAGGACATGTGTTTTTAGGAGAAGGTTATACCGAAAAGAATACACGCTATTGCGTCAATTCCATTTCTATGAAATTTATTCCGGTTACCAAAAAAGTTATTGAAAAGGCTTATTTTGCTTCGGGTTGTTTTTGGGGAACTGAATATCACTTTATGAAAGCAAAGGGAGTGATAGAAACCACAGTAGGTTATATGGGTGGACATACTAAAAACCCAAACTATAAAGAAGTCTGCACAGGAGAAACCGGACATGCTGAAACTACCGAAGTGGTTTTTGATTCAACTAAAACCTCATACGAAGATATGGTCAAGTTGTTTTTTGAAACGCATGATTTTACACAAGTGGGAGGACAGGGACCAGATATTGGCAATCAATACCGTTCGGTGATATTCTATGCTTCTGAAGATCAGAAACAAATGGCTGAAAAATATATCGGAATTCTAACTAAAAAAGGATTTAAAGTGGCTACAATCCTCGAAGCAGCACCTGAATTCTGGAAAGCTGAAGATTATCATCAGGAATATTACGATAAAAAACATGGTTCGCCGTATTGCCATATTTATAAAAAAATCTTTTAATTTACCATTAATTCATTTACTATTTACCAATTTGAGTTTTGATAATAATTTATCTTGAAATGGTAAATAGTAAATATGAAAATGGTAAATGGATTTATTCCACTGCTTTTACTTTATACCCTGCTTTTTCTAGTTGTTTAATTAGACCATTATTTCCAGCCAAATGCAAAGCTTCGACAGCTACAAAACAAGCTGACTCTTTAAATAAACCCGGTAATTTTGTCATCCATTCGACATTTCGTTTATCAACCATCTTGGTATATTCTTCAGATGTCAAATATTTAGTATTGCCTTTTCCTTTGGATAATTCAATCAATTCATCAATTTTTCCGGCTTTATACAGTTTATTCAAGTGAATCATTTCGTTTAACAGACTATCCTTATGTTGTACTGATTCAATTAAAATATCAGCTTGACGTTCCATACTTCCATTTCCATACAAAATGGCAATTTGTTGATCTATGCTTTCTAATCCCACTACCTTTTTATCCTTTTCTGTTGCTACCAATTGAAAATAAGAATCAGACTGAACGTCATCGGAAAATCCGGTAAGTTTCTTATAAAGTTCCAATTTATATAATGAAAGAATAAGTGAAGGATTCATCATAGAAACTTCCTTTAATCCCATTTTCAATACTGATTTCAATTCAGCATCTACAAGTTTATATTCAACATCGCTTAATAAATCTGTCATTTTGATATGATTAGGCATAATGGCTGCTTGTTGAATTTTTGCAGTTGCCTCTACGTTACCCATAACCATTTCGCCAACTATTACATTGCAGGAATTAAAAGCCTTATACAATCCGGGTACTGAGTCTAAAAACTGAATGGGAATAAAATTATATGTTCCAAAAAGATAGGAGGGATGCTTCAATCCATTACCGCTTACTTTCCATAGTAATTGAGCTTGTATAGCCGACAAAGACAATAAAAACAGACAAAGAGAAATTATCTTTTTCATATATATAGTATTTATGATAGCAAAGATACACAAAAGCTTGATAGTGGGTTTCTTCTGTGTTAATTTATAGTACATTTTCCAATTTGAAAATATAAATTGACAACTAACCAAAATTATTTGTTATTAATTGTTCTTTGTTAATTACTTAATCATTATCTTTGCGTTGATAAAATCAATAAACATTCTGTTCATTAATTCTGAATTAGTTAGATTATGACTTTACAACAGCTTGAATATGTTTTGGCTTTGGATAAAACACGTCATTTTGTACGTGCAGCCGAATTATGCGGTGTTACGCAACCAACTCTCAGTGCCATGATTCAAAAACTGGAAGATGAGTTGGATTGCAAAATTTTCGATCGTTCACGGAATCCAATAGAATCGACTGAAATCGGAAAGAAAATCATTCGTCAGGCACAAGAGATTATTTATCAGGCTAATCAATTAAAAGAAACTGTGCAATCTGAAAAGGAAACACTTTCCGGGACACTCCATCTGGCTGTTATTCCAACCATCGCTCCTTACTTATTACCTCAGTTTATTGCTGCATTCAAACAATCCTATCCTGAAATTTCGCTGAAAGTGAGTGAAATGCATACCAGTACTATTATCGAAAAATTGCGCATTGCCGAAATTGATATGGCTATTTTGTCTACACCACTCGATGATCCGAAAATTCTCGAAGTACCTCTTTATTATGAAAAATTTGTAGCCTATATTTCTCCCAATGAACCAATTTATGAAAAAACAGAACTTTCGGCAACAGATATGCCATTGGATAGGTTGTGGGTATTGGAGGAAGGACATTGTCTGCGCAACCAGATATTTAATTTCTGTACTGACAAAACGCAACATAGCTCAACCTATGAAGCAGGAAGTATCGACACTTTGGTGAAAATTGTAGATGTGAATGGAGGTTATACAGTCATTCCTGAACTTCACTTAGAGTTACTGAGTGAAAAACAAAAATTGAATTTACGTGATATTGTAAAACCCGAAGCAACCCGCGAAATTTCGGTAGTTATCCGGCACGATTTTGTTCGTGAAGGGATACTAAATGCTGTAGCCGAATGTATTAAACAAATTATTCCTGCACATATGCTGGATGCAAGGCTGAAAAAATTTGCTATAAGATTGTAATATTATTAATAACTTAAAGAAATAGAGTACGTCTTAACTACTGTCTTTTATTCATCACCTCAGGAATCGGTGTCCCTACACATCCACTAGGCATTTGAATATGTAGTAAAGCAGCGATTGTAGCCGATATATCGGTCATCTGTGTAGTTCGGTTAGTTGTTCCATGGATTATATTCCAACCCATAAAAATCAGTGGAATATGTGTATCGTACGGATTCCAAACACTGTGTGTAGTTCCCTTTTTAGAATTGTATGGAAGCCATCCCGGCAAAGTTACCATTAGTACACTACCACTTCGTTGTTGATTATAACCGTTTATCATCATTTCTTTCAATGTCGTCGGAATGGATGCCTCTGATATTTTATCCTGGTCAACAGCATATTGTATACCATCCTGCTGTTGTAAATAATTCACGGTAGCTGCTTTAATTTTGTCTATATCCAATTTAAGACTATCGATTCGATTATTGTTGAAAAAGACCTGAAAATTATCAATACCATAAATCAGTTTACCACTTCCAAATTGTTGTTTCAGTGTTTTTTCAAGATTGAGTTGTAAATCTTTTCCCAACAGTCCGGTTGGCATTTTGTTTGCTTTCATAAATCCTTCGGCATGCGCGGCTCCATGGTCAGCTGTAAGGAATACCAGATAGTTTCCTTTGCCAATTTTCTGATCGAGATAATTGAAGAATTTTGACAAATCTTGATCTAATCGTAAATAAACATCTTCAATCTCAATGGCGTTAGGTCCAACCAAATGCCCGGAATAATCAGTAGAAGCACAATTGATAGCTAAAAAATCGGTTATTTTTTCCTGTCCCAGTTTATAACCATCTACAGCTGCCTGAGCAAACTGAAGTGTCAATGAATTACCAAAAGGCATTTGGCGCAAGGAACTATGATCGGTTGCGTATGCTTTCTGTACATCGTAAGGGAAAACAGGTTGTGAAGCCCCTTTCAGAGTATCTTCCCATACCATATTATCGTCAGTGCTTTCGGTGTATTGCTGAATGGGCAACAGTGTATTCCATCCTCCGGAAAGTAGTTTGTCAATAGGTTTCGAACTATTGAAATTATTTACCCAGTCGGGTAGGAGCGACATGTAGTAAGAACTACTGATAAATTTACCGGAAGCATCATCCAGCCAGAAAGCAGCAGTAGGATTATGACCAGCAGGCAGAATGGCTGCTCTGTCTTTGAGAGAAATGCCTACCACTTTTGATTGTAAATTGGTTGCCAGACGCAATTCATCTGTAATAGTGGTTGCTAATAGTTTGTGAGGTGACATTTTTCCGGATTGGTTATCCGACCCAATGGTTTGCACTGTTGAATCATCCGTGCAGTAAATTGATTTGCCTGTTTTTGCATCGATCCAACTGTTTCCGGCAATGCCGTGGATAGATGGTACGGAGCCGGTAAATATTGTACTGTGACCGATAGCTGTCACTGAGGGAATATAATTTATCATTGTATTCTCGCATGAAAAGCCTTCGTCTAAAAGACGTTTAAATCCACCTGTTTCGTATTTGTTGTAGAAACGGTAGAGATAATCCCATCGCATCTGGTCAACAACTATACCCACAATCAGTTTTGGTCTCTCTATACCTTTATCTGAATTTACTTTCTTTTGAGAAAATAACAAACTGGAACTCAGTACGAATAAAATATTTATTGCAAAGATTTTTTTCATTTTTATATTCTTGTCTTAATTTATAAACCAACAGCTAAGGTAGTTGAATAATTGAAATCATCAAAAAGAAATTGCCATGTTATTAGAATATTCACAGAATATTAATATCAATATTTTCTTAATTGTATAGTAATACATTGAAGATAAATTGAATATTAATAAAGCAACTCTTTTGAATAGAAATAATGGCTTTAATATTGAAGTAGTTTTTAATGTCAAATTACGAAAACAGGAAAGAAAGAATTGCCGTGACACTCTAACTTTCCTGCTTTATATTTCATTCGTTCCTACTTCTTAAATCTCTGAATCAAATTATATGCTTTATAAATTCCCAATTCTCCGGCTTTACTCAAATCGGCTAATCCTTTAGCATCTTCGTTTATAAATAAATAGGTTAAACCTCGGTTGAAATAAGCTTCGGCAAAATCAGGATCTATTTCTATTGATTTTGAATAATTAGAAATTGCAGTACGGAAATCCTTTTGTGTACAGAGAATATTGGCTTTATTGAAATAGGCAAATGAAAAATCGGGATTCAATTCAGATACTTTTTCATAATCGCGCATTATCATTTCTACATCAAACATGGATTGTTTTTCTTTCAAAATTTTATTGTTCCTTTCAGCTACTCCTCTATCAGCACTTTCAATTGTTACAATGCCTGTCTGATCGGCCGTGTTTTTTGTATATTCCACCAATTTATTTCGAATGCTGGCACGGCAAAAATAGGCTAACATAAAATTTGGACGCAAGGCTATGGCTTTGTTCAAGTCTTCGATTGAACTATTGAAATCTTGTACTAATGCAAATTCCAAAGCCCGATTAAAGTAAATATCCGGATTGGTATTATCATTCGACAAAAGAGTAGTTATATTATTAATAGCTTCAAAATGACCGTTTATTAATTCAGATGTAAGAGCTACTTCGTTATTTGTAATTTTTAAAATGGAACTTATTCTCTTTTCTTTATTGTATTGTTCAAGAGCCGGATAATATACATTTGTGCGACGAATCTCATCTGTTTTAGCATAATATGTTAGTACAAAACTACGTTCATTGACAACATCGGTGTATTTGTCTTGTACTGCCCCTCGGGTTGCGTCAGAATACTTAGATTCAGTTTCTGTATCAGTATCTTCTGCATTTTGAGCTGCAAATCTATTAAATAAATTTGTCTTACCGGAACTGCTTTTTTGTGTATTCACCGCTATTTTATTATTCGCAATAATATTTTCTTTTTCTTTACGATTAATATAGTCTTTATTTTTCTCAATGTTATAGGCTAACTGACGATAACGAAATGCTTCTTTTTTGTTTCCTAAAGCATCCTGAGCTTCTGCAATGCCTGAATATGCAGGTATAAAATAGGGGTACTTTTCGATGATAATTTTATAATCTTTAACTGCGTTTTTATAATCACGAAGGGTTATTTCTAACAAAGCTTTGCTTAAACGAGCCTCAGTATTCGTTGTATCTAAGCGAAGAACAGTAGTCAAATCGGCAAGAGCGTTGTTATTATCTCCTAAGTTCGACCGCAGTAATCCCCTATTATAATAGGCTAAATCATTTTTGTTGTCGATTTTTATGGCTGCATTATAATCACTTAAAGCTTGATTGTAATTCTTCTTCTGAACATTTAGAATTCCTCGGTTGATATAATCGCCCACATAAGTAGATTTTCGCTTAATTGCCTGATTATAATCTTTCAAAGCGCCATCCTCGTCTTTCTTTTGCATTTTCAGAAAAGCGCGTGCACTCCAGCCCAAACTGCTGGTACTGTCCATTTGAAGATATTTATCGAAACTGCTTGTAGCTCCGATCGTATCTTTCATAGCCAGTTGCAATCTACCTTTTTCGTAGTAAATACTGGTTGTTTTTGGACTTAGCTTAATGTATAATTCCAAATCGCTCAAAGCACCTTCATAATCTTTGTTTTGTTCCCGCACTTCCATCCGATTCATAAGCAGATATAAACTATTGGGGCTAAATTCGAGTGCTTTAGTAAAATCGGCAATGGCTTCATTATAAAACTCCATCCTCCTACGCGCAAAACCCCTTGCATAATAGGCTTGCGGCATAAATGGGTTTCGTTCAAGGGCTTCGGTACAATCCTGATCGGCACTTTGATAATCGCCAAGTTGTAGTTTGGCAATAGCTCTATACAAATAAGGTTCTGCCAAATAGGGTTTTATTTTAATAACTTGATTAAAGTATTGGATAGAGAGTACATAGTCTTCGAAATACAAAGCATTCTGGCCAATGGACGTAATGCGATCTGTATTCCATTGCGCCATGGCAAAACTCTGACATAAAAGACAAATTGTTAGGAAGATAGCTTTTTTCAAGTGCTTAAATATGAATAATTATGATATACCTTCAACATCAATTATATAAGTATTGATATGAAAATCTATTGACCCTTTTAGAGTTAATGAGACAAAGATAGTTAATTCGTTAAATTTCAATATCTTCTTTAACTTCATTTACGGCCTTTAAAGGCTTTTTGCTAAATAAACTAATAAATGAATTGAGAATTATTATTCTGTAACTACCACATCGCAACCTGCATTCGCATTAAATGAACTTGGTATATCAAATTGTTCAGAAGATGAATAACCCAAATCAGGATCACCTAAAACTTTTTTCATATATAAAGCCCATATTGGCAATGCCATTTGTGCACCTTGTCCTTCCGCAATATTATCAAAGTGAATGGAACGATCTTCACCACCAACCCAAACACCCGAAACGAGTGAAGGTGTATAACCCATAAACCATCCATCGGAATTATTTTGTGTTGTACCCGTTTTACCACCCATTGGCATATTAAGTCCATAACGATAACGAATCCGGCTACCGGTACCACCATCCACAACGGCACGCATCATGTAAATCATTTTGTAAGCAGTTGTTTCACTGAAAATTTCATGCATTTGTGAGGTAAATTTTCCAATTACATTTCCATTTGCATCTTCAATTCGTGTAACATACAAGGGCTCTACCCGAATACCTTTGTTTGGAAAAGCTGTATACGCGTCAACCATATCTGCTACAGATATATCACAGGGTCCTAAACACAATGAAACTACAGGATCTAACTGACCTTTTATTCCGAAAGAACGCATCAGTTTGACCAATGCATCAGGTGTAAACAGACTCATTAAATATCCGGATATCCAGTTGTTTGAATTTGCCAAGCCCCAACGCAATGTTACAGGCTGACCAACCGGACCTATGGATGCATTTTTTGGTGACCAGGGTTTACCATTTCCGTCGATTAATGTAATCGGTTTAAGGATTGTTTTATCACATGGCCACATTCCTTCTTCCATGGCCAGGGTATACAAATATGGTTTTATCGTTGATCCTACCTGACGTTTACCAACATTCACCATATCATATTGAAATTGACTGAAATCGGGTCCGCCAACATAGGCTTTTACATTTCCATTGTGAGGATCCATTGACATGAATCCACAACGCAGAAAATACTTATGATAACGAATTGAATCAAGTGGCGAAAGTAATGTATCAATATCACCATTATATGAAAATACCTGCATTTCTATTTTTTTCCTGAAAGCGACGTTTATTTCTGAATCGGTGTTTCCGGCAGCTTTCATTTTCAGGTATCGTTCCGATTGTTTCATCGAATTTTGCATAATGCCTTCAATTTCTTCCTTCTTTATATTTCGTGCAAAAGGGGCATAACTTCTGTTTCTCTTTTCTTTGAAAAAGGTTTTTTGTAGTGAATGGATATGTTCGTCAACTGCATCCTCAGCATATTGTTGCATGCGTGAATCAATCGTAGTGTATATTTTAAGCCCATCGGAATATATATTGTAGGTTGATCCATCTGGTTTTCTGTTTTTATTGCAGAAACCATATAGTGGATTAGTGTCCCATGATAAACGATCTTCTTCGTATTTTTCTTGTTGCCAACTGGCATAATCACTCCTATTTGGTTCAGATGCAGACAGCATTATACGTAAATATTCTCTAAAATATGCAGCCAGTCCTAATTTGTGATCTACTTTTTGATAATGGAGAGTGAGGGGAAGTACTTTTAAAGAATCATATTGTTGGTCAGTAATAAAGTCAGCTTTACGCATTTGATTTAAAACCACATTTCTGCGATTAAAAGTACGTTCATTATAACGTACCGGATTAAAATAAGAAGGATTCTTACACATTCCCACCAAAGTGGCAGCTTCTTCAATTTTTAATTTGGATGGTGCCTTGCTGAAATAGATTTGAGCAGCCGATTTAATTCCAACTGCATTGTTCAAAAAATCGAATTTATTAAGATACATGGCCATAATTTCCTCTTTTGTATATAATCGTTCGAGTTTGACAGATATAACCCATTCTATTGGCTTCTGCAAAACACGTTCAATAATATTCTCTGCTTGAGGCGAATATAGTTGTTTTGCTAATTGTTGCGTAATCGTGCTACCACCCCCTGAACTCTTGTGACGTAGAATCCCAGTGAGTATAACTGCTCTGGTTAATGCCATTCCGTCAATGCCAGAGTGCTTATAAAACCGTACATCTTCGGTTGCCACTAGCGCATTCACTACATTTTCTGATATTTCGCTATAGTGAACTCCAACACGGTTTTCTTTACTATAAAAATAGCGACCTAAAAGTTGTAAATCAGAAGAATAAATTTCTGTTGCATATTTATTCTTCGGGTTCTGTAATTCGTCGATAGGAGGAAGGTATCCAATCCAACCAATATTAATGAAAACAAACATTAAAACAATACAAAGAAATCCGAATGCAAATAATTGCCAAAATATTCGTAAAAATTTTGAGCGAGAACTGCGTTTTTGAGTTATTTTTTCCATAATGTACGTTATGTTATAAGCCACAAAAGTACTACTTTTTTTGATAACTTACACTTTCATTAATTCTATTAAAATGAGGTTCGAAATCTGTATCCCTTCGGCTGTCAAACGGAGTTTTCCATCCAAATAATCAACTTTTTTTGTATCTATATAGGTTCTTATGTTTTTTAAACAATAAGCTTTATAATCGGCACCAAATTTATCTTCTAATGCCTTTACATCCAAACCATCCGTTGTACGTAACGAAACCATTACAAAATCGTTATATTGGTCATTAAGAGTCAATTCTTCTCTTTCAAAAAGAAGAGTATCTTCTGCAATGGCTTTAATATATTTACTGATTGAAGCAATATTCCATTGTCTGGATATCAGGTCATAGGAATGTGCTGATGGTCCGATACCTATATATGGTTGTTGCTTCCAATAGGCTGTATTGTGTTTTGAACGTAAATTTGGCAGAGAAAAATTTGATATTTCATATGCTTCAAAACCATTTTGTTTCATTTTCTCAACCAACAATGCATACATTTTAATCATTGTTTCATCATCCACTGCTTTGACTTCCACTTTTTCACGTTGTTTCCACAAAACAGTCCCTTCTTCGTAAGTTAATCCATAAGAAGAAATATGCTGAATATGTAAATTGAAAGCAGAGTCCAGTTGTTTTTCCCAACTTTCGATCGTTTGAAATGGTAATCCGTAAATCAAATCAATGCTGATATTTTTGAAACCTGCAAGTTGAACCAAATGAACTGCTTCTTTTGCCTGATTTCCGGTATGCCGACGGTTAATACGCTTTAGATCCGTATCGTCGAAAGATTGAATACCTATGCTGATACGGTTGAAAGGAAGTGATCTTATTGATTCCAGAAAATCGCTTGTCAAGTCATCCGGGTTGGCTTCAAAGGTTATTTCAGCATCTTTGTCCACTGAATAATGGCTGTAAATTGCATCAAAAATTTTTTCAAATTCATTTTTAGATAAAATACTTGGAGTTCCACCTCCAAAATATATAGTTTGGATAGTTGCATTTTGTAGATAATCTATACGAATCTGGAGTTCTTTGACGATAGAATCAATTAGTGTTGGTATAAATTTAGGTGCTACTACAGTGTAAAAATCGCAATAGGTACATTTTTTTTTACAAAATGGAATATGAATATAGATGCCGGCCATTGTTAATAATTTATTTGTCAGTCATTTGTGATTTTCACAAATCGGATACGTTCATTTTTTGACAAAATTACAACAAATAGTTTGTATAATCGGAAAAAGAGAGTATCTTTGCACTCGCAATTCAGAAATGATATGCACGGGGTGTAGCGCAGTCCGGTTAGCGCACCTGCTTTGGGAGCAGGGGGTCGTGGGTTCGAATCCCGCTACCCCGACGAAAAAAATGAGGACTTATCGAGTTAATCGGTAAGTCCTCATTTTTTATTTGTAAATTCGTCAATTTTCTCAAAAAAAATAAGAATTAAACATGTGTCTAAAAAAAATAATATATCTTTGACCTGAAATTAAATTCTAAGAAATACAAACTAAAAAATATACATTATGAAAACCCAAGAAGACGATTTATTGGTTTATGATGAAGATGAAGCAGTTAAATTCATTCTCAATTATATACCTGCCGAAGCCAAAGTAAGAATCGACGACGACAAAATTCAGTACGTTTTGGATGTGGTTTACGATTATTATGATGAAAATGGCTTGATTGACGAAGATTCAACCGAAGAAGCAAGCATTGACGAAGAAGAGATGTTTAAATTTATTCTCAAATGTTCCAAGAAAGACAAAATGGAGTTGAGTGAAGATGATATTCAACTTGTTTTAGATGGTGAATTTGAATATGGAAAATCTCTTGGAATTTATCGTGAAGATGAAGACGAAGAAGTAGAATAATCCAATTTATAAAGTGATCATTGTACATTCTTAATTCTTAAATATTAATCGACAACAAGTTTTATAAAGAAACACCAATGCAAAATGACTGCTGCTTGGTGTTTTTTGCATCAGATCATTTTAGCCCGATTAATCATTACTTTAAGGTTCTTTTGTAGATTGTTCCATTCTTATATTTGTAAATTATATTTTAAAAATTGCCAATTGCGAATGTATAATATACTATATGCTTTTATCTGGATTATCACGTGGTTACCTCTTAGGGTATTATATCTTTTTTCTGATTTTTTCTATTTAATTATTTATTATTTAGCTGGTTACAGGAAGAGGGTTGTTCGTAAAAACCTTGAAAATTCCTTTCCAAAAAAGACAAAAAAAGAAATACTTCTAATTGAACGGCGTTTTTACCGTTACTTTTGTGATTTATTTGTAGAAACTGTTTACGAGATGCATATGAGTAAAAATGAAATACTCCGGCGTATTGATCTGGGAAATGTTGAACCTATTCTGGAACAATATAAAAAAGGGAAAAGTGTGATGCTGATGACTGCTCATTATGGAAATTGGGAATGGGCCTCAGCCCTTTCGCTGCTATTACCAAATGAAAACCCTCTTCATAGTATTTACAAACAACTGAAAAGTAAGAATTTTGATAATTTAATGTTCGAATTACGTTCTAAATTCACCGGTAAAAATATTGAAAAGAAGGACCTTTTACGAGTTATGTTACGTATGAAAAATGAAGGTGAAGTAGCCATGTTTGGAATGATTTCAGATCAAACTCCAACAGGGAACAGTATTCATTACTGGACTCAGTTTTTAAATCAGGATACTCCGGTATTGTTGGGTACCGAACAATTAGCCAAAAAGTTTGATTATCCTGTTTTTTATTTACATATTAACAGAATAAAAAGAGGCTATTATAAATGTGAATATCACCCTATATCTTTAGAGCCGAAACAGACAGCTGAATTTGAAATAACTGAAACCTATATGCGAATATTGGAAAAGGAAATTGAGGCGGCTCCAGAATATTGGTTATGGACACACCGTCGTTGGAAATATCATAGAAGTAATTTAGACAACTAGTCTCCGGTGTAATTCAATGATTACATTATTCGTCAGTTTATCAATTCAATACTTTATCAAAGAAATGTCTATAGCTATCGTTATATTAAATTGGAATGGAGAAAATTATCTGCAACAATTCCTGCCAGTATTAATTGAAAATACTTCACTTCCTGATATTGAAATTATTGTCGCTGACAATGCTTCGACCGATGATTCGTTGGCGATAATGAAAACTAAATTTCCATCAATAAAAACTATTGTCCTGGATAAAAACTACGGTTTTGCAGGTGGATATAATAAAGCTTTAGCTCAGGTTGAAGCGGATTATTATGTTTTGCTGAATTCGGATGTGGAAGTTACAGCACATTGGTTGGATCCGCTAATTGATTATATGAACGATAATGAAAATGTTGCTGCCTGTCAACCTAAAATTCGTTCCTATTATCAACGAACTCACTTCGAACATGCGGGCGCTGCAGGTGGATTTATCGATCGTTTTGGATTCCCTTTTTGTCGCGGACGGGTTTTTGGTGTTGTGGAAGAAGATAAGGGTCAATACGATAACATAACTGATGTTTTTTGGGCTACCGGTGCCTGTCTGCTCGTTCGTTCCGAAATATTTTGGAAAGTGGGTGGACTTGACGATGATTTCTTTGCACACATGGAAGAGATTGATTTATGCTGGAGAATGAAGAGTAGAGGTTATCGGGTTGTGTGTATTCCTGAAAGTACTATTTATCATATTGGTGGAGGAACCTTAAATGTCGAGAGTCCGCATAAAACTTATCTCAATTTTCGAAATAACTTGTTGTTATTGTATAAAAATCTACCGAACAATCAGTTGAAGAAAATTATGTTTTGGCGTTATTTCTTCGATTATTCAGCTGCTTTGCAATTGTTTGTAACCGGAAAACCGCGCAATGCCCGGAGTGTGTTTAAAGCCCGATCAGAGTACAAGCGTATGCGTCCCAATTTCGCTGAAAAGCGTAAAGAAAATATCCTGTTTTCGACAAATGTAGATAACCCGGAAATTTTTCAGAAAAGTATTGTATTTGAATATTATTTGAAAGGGAAAAGAACTTTTACTGCCTTGAATCATTGACTAGTAAATATTTAGCTGAGTATCAACTTTTCAAATAAAAAAAACGAGTCGTATTCGGCTCGTTTTTTTTATTATATTCATAGTTGTACATTTTCCGTTATCCACAACGTGAGTAACCGCAGTTTTTACAAGTTAAACAACCTTCCTGATAAACCAATGATTTTTGTCCGCATTCAGGACATGGTTTTTCATTAATTTGCGTTCCATCGGGTATATATTTCTTCAATGCACGTTCAACACCCACTTTCCAGGTATTGATGGATTCATTATCGAGTTGAAGTCCGGATACTAATTTAATCACTTGATCAATAGGCATTCCATAACGCAAAACACCCGAAATTAGTTTGGCGTAATTCCAAAACTCTTTATCAAATTTGTGTGATAAACCTTCAACAGTTGTTTTATATCCGCGTTTGTTTGCAAATTGGAAGTCGTAGCGTTTATTACCATTTTCGTCTAACATTTTAATGATTTTGCCTTCAGTAACTGTTTTCGGTAACAAAATACCTTCTTCGTCATCGGCCAATCCTGTGAAAATTTCATAAGGCCTGTCATCTTTTAAACCTACGAATGCAATCCACTTATCTTTTGCGTTTTGGAATCGAACAACATCACAGTCCAACTCCTTTGGTCGAACTAATTGACCTTCTTCGTATGGGAAACAAATCTTTTTCTCATCCTTTTTTTCATCTTTTTTATCTTCAACTGCAAGTAATACTCCAGCACGTGAACCATCGCGATATACAGTAACACCTTTACAACCAGATCTCCAGGCTTCTTCATATAATTTACCTACAAGTTCTTCTGTTGCATCGGCCGGTAAATTTATTGTTACGCTGATTGAATGATCTACCCATTTTTGAATTCGTCCCTGCATTTGAACTTTTTTAAGCCAGTCAACATCGTTTGCTGTTGCCTTATAATATGGAGATTTGGCAACCATTTCTTCAACTTCTTCTTTACTATAATGTTTTGTGGCAGGATAATTATTTGCTTCCATCCAGGTTACAAACTTATGATGAAAAACAATATATTCTTCCCATGAATCACCATTTTCATCGGTAAAATCAATTCGAACATTTTTATCATTCGGATTTACCTTGCGTCTTCGAGTATAAACCGGCATAAATACAGGTTCCACACCCGAAGTTGTTTGAGTCATAATACTTGTTGTTCCGGTAGGAGCAATAGTCAAACAAGCTATGTTACGGCGACCAAATTTAACCATATCATTATACAATTCGGGATCGGCTTCACGCAAACGTTGAATATAAGGATTGTTTTCTTCACGTTTAGCATCGTAAACTGTAAATGCACCGCGTTCTTTGGCCAAATTTACTGATGAACGATAGGCTGCTAAAGCAACAGCCTTGTGTACTTTTTCAGAAAAATCAGTAGCATCCTCAGTTCCATAACGAAAACCCAACGCAGCCAACATATCACCTTCACCGGTTGTACCAACGCCTGTACGACGACCTTGAGAAGTTTTAATTTTTATTTTCTCCCAAAGTTGAAACTCCGTGCTTTTAATAACATCATCTTCCGGATCTGTTTGTATTTTTGCTATAATTTTATCAATTTTTTCCATTTCAAGGTCGATAATGTCATCCATGATACGTTGAGCCAAGCCCACGTGTTGTTGGAATAATTCGAAATCAAATGAAGCTTCAGGAGTAAAAGGATTATTTACATATGAGTATAAATTTATAGCCAATAAACGACAACTATCATAGGGACACAATGGAATTTCACCACATGGATTCGTCGATACGGTTTTATATCCTAAATCAGCATAACAATCCGGTACTGATTCACGTATAATTGTATCCCAAAAAAGTATGCCTGGTTCAGCAGATTGCCACGCATTGTGAACGATTTTTTTCCAGATTGAATTGGCATCAACAACTTTTGTATACCAGGGTTCTTTAGATTGAACTGGATATTGTTGCGTAAATGGTTCGTTATTAATTGCAGCTTCCATGAAATCATCATGTAATTTCACTGAAATATTAGCACCGGTTACTTTGCCCGATTCCATTTTGGCATCAATAAATGATTCAGAATCGGGATGTTTAATGGAAACACTCAGCATTAATGCACCTCGACGTCCATCCTGTGCCACTTCCCGCGTCGAATTAGAATATCGCTCCATAAACGGAACTATGCCAGTAGAGGTTAGCGCTGAGTTCTTAACCGGAGAGCCTTTAGGGCGAATATGTGAAAGATCATGACCAACTCCACCACGGCGTTTCATCAATTGAACCTGTTCTTCATCAATTTTGATAATGGCTCCGTAAGAATCTGAATCTGAATCGAAACCAATTACGAAACAATTTGAAAGTGAGGCAACCTGAAAATTATTACCAATACCGGTCATAGGGCTACCTTGAGGTACGATGTATTTGAAATTTCGAAATAATTCGAAAAGTTCATCCTCTGATAAAGAATTTGGATATTTCTTTTCAATTCTGGCGATTTCCCCCGCTAAACGACGATGCATATCGTCAGGAGTTAATTCATATGTTTTTCCATATGAGTCTTTCAATGCATATTTGGTTGCCCAAACTTTTGTAGCTAAGTCATCACCTTTAAAATACTCTAATGAAGCTACGCTAATCTCTTCAAGAGTATATGTTTTTTTTTCTTCTTCGAATAAATTCATAATAAGATTATTATTAGTAGTTTACATTTTGGATTATTGTCATTAAATAAGATTACAATGTTAGACATTTATTTTATAATATCCAATATTATTTATTAGTATTTCATGTCTAAAATAAAAGTTTTCCAATTATTTTTTTAATCTATTCTTTTTCAGATATATATAATTATCATTTCAGGAAAATATTTTCCAAAATAAAAATCAAATAATAATAGCTGTATTATTATACAGCTATTATTATTTAATTATAAAATAAAACGGAGAATAAAAATTCAATTTTAAAAAGCTAACGAGTAATTTCACCATTTTCGACATGAAAAATAGTGGCTTCTTGTCCAAGTTGTTCTAGAATAAGATCTAAATGTTCGCGGTTAGTGTCGGTAATAAATATTTGACCGAAGGTTTCACCGGAAACTAATTCTACAATTTGTTTCACACGATTTGAATCCAGCTTGTCAAAAATATCATCGAGTAGGAGTAGTGGAGAAAAGTTATGTGTACGTTTAAGAAAATCGAATTGTGCTAATTTTAGTGAGATAAGGTAGGTTTTATTTTGTCCTTGCGATCCAACACGTTTAATTGGATATCCATCGAGCAGCATTTCCAACTCGTCTTTATGAATTCCCTGAGTGGAATAGCCGAGTAAACGATCACGATCGCGTGTGATTATCATACGTGCTTTTATGTCATGCTCTTCGTGCTGAGAATGATAACTTAGACTAATTTGCTCGTTTCCATTTGAGATATAACTGTAAAAGTTCTGAAAAATCGGGATAAATTCATCTATAAATAATTTACGATGTTCATAAATATAGCTACCATACATTGCCATTTGATCTTCCCAAATATCTAATAATGAATCATCAATGGGAGTATCTAACTTGAGAAGTGCGTTACGTTGCTTGAGTGCATTGTTATATTGCAACAACTGATTGAGATAAGTTTTGTTGTATTGAGAAATAACACCATCAACAAATTTTCTACGTTCATCGCTTCCTTCAGAAATCAATACTGAATCATCCGGCGAAACTAATACCAGTGGTAGCAAACCAATGTGTTCAGAAAGCCGTTCGTATTCTTTTTTATTTCGTTTGAATTGTTTTTTTTGTCGGTGTTTCATACCACAATAAATTTCTTCAGTGGTATCACCTAATTCGTATTTCCCCTGTATCAAAAAGAAATCGGCATTGTGTAGGATATTTTGTGAATCGATGGAATTGGAGTGACTCTTACAAAAGGAAAGAAAATATATTGCATCTAACAAATTGGTTTTGCCCATACCATTGTTGCCAATGAAACAGTTTATTTTGGGCGAAAATACCAAATCGGCTTCGCGGATATTTTTGTAATTAAGTATGGATATGGAATTTAGACGCATGAAATCGAAGATTATTATCTTATGCAAATGTAGGTATTATTTGGATATAACCAATCCTTTTTTTTAGTTTCATAGTGTTAAACAAAATAATTCTGCTACCCAAAATGACAACATTAACTCTAATTACGCTTATGAATTTGTAACTTTGTGGCTAAAATAAATAGAATATATTTTAATTTAATTCTTATTGATTTTTATAATTTCAGACAGATGAATAAATTCCTTTCTTTTCTGAGTTTGATTTTTTTTATTACATTTTTTTCCTGTTCACCCGACAAAAAAAACTCTAATAGCACTGAACCAACCAAAATAGATAAAACTAATAATACAGTAATAGTAGACTGTCATTATACATTTGAAGAAGCTATTGCCGGCTCGAAAGCTCCAAAAGCTGTTATTCAGCAGTTGCAATTAATTAATGTACATTATTATTCAACAGATGGGAAAGTACATGTTGGGCAAATACTTACGAATAGGGAGATTGCTGAAGATTTGCTGCATTTGTTTGATTTTATGCTCCAGGTTCGTTTCCCTATTGCCAAAGCAATTCCAATCATAAAGTATAATTGGAACGATAATTTGTCAATGCAAGCTAATAATACCTATAGCTTTTGTTATCGCAATACCAGTTATTCGAAACATGCATACGGAATGGCAATTGATATTAATCCATATTTTAATCCAATACATTGGAAAAATGGTTTTCAATACAGACAAGATAAACCTTTAGGAGCGGTATATAATCCGAAAAGACCAGGAACTTTTTACCAGTCACATCCTGTAGTTTTGGAGTTTAAAAAATATGGTCTGCGATGGGGACATAACTTTAGTCGTAATTATGATGATCATCATTTCGAAAAGTAATTTTTATGTAATTTTATATGGAAATTTAATTGCATATTGATATTTTTATTTGTAATTTTGCGTCAATTTTAAAAATATACACATATTTATCTTACAATTTATATCAAACAAATACATTATGGCAAAAGTAACACGAGAAGAAGCTCTTCTTTATCACTCACAAGGAAAACCCGGTAAAATTGAGGTTGTTCCAACTAAACCCTACAGTTCTCAACGCGATTTATCACTCGCTTATTCACCAGGAGTTGCAGAACCTTGTTTAGAAATTGAAAAATATCCTGAAACAGCCTACGATTATACTGCTAAAGGAAATCTGGTAGCTGTAATCTCAAACGGAACGGCTGTACTTGGACTTGGAAATATCGGTGCCCTGGCTGGAAAACCGGTTATGGAAGGAAAAGGCTTGTTATTTAAAATATTTGCCGGAATCGATGTATTTGATATTGAAGTAAATGAAACTGATCCTGAAAAATTTATACAGGTAGTAAAAGCTATTGCTCCAACCTTTGGTGGAATCAATCTGGAAGATATTAAAGCTCCCGAGTGTTTTGAAATTGAAGAACGATTGAAAGCCGAATTAGATATTCCGCTTATGCACGATGATCAACATGGTACAGCTATTATTTCTTCTGCAGGTTTGATTAATGCGCTTGAAATAGTTGGAAAAAAAATCGAAGATGTCAAAATTGTAGTAAACGGAGCAGGTGCAGCAGCCAACTCTTGTACTAAACTTTATATGAAGTTAGGTGCTAAATTGGAAAACATTGTGATGGTGGATTCAAAAGGTGTGATAAATAAACAACGTACCGATTTGAATTCACGGAAAAAACCATTTGCTACCGATCGTACCATTACTACTCTGGCGGAAGCTGTGAAAGATTCAGATGTATTTTTAGGATTGTCGATAGCCGGCATACTTTCGATAGAAATGGTTCGTACAATGAACGCAAATCCAATCGTTTTCGCTTTGGCAAATCCAAATCCTGAGATTTCGTATGAAGATGCTATGGCAGCACGACAAGACCTGATTTTTGCAACTGGCCGTTCTGATTATCCTAATCAAATCAACAATGTGTTGGGATTCCCTTACATTTTCCGTGGAGCATTGGATGTAAGAGCAAAAACGATTAATGAAGAAATGAAAGTGGCAGCCGTTCACGCCATTGCCGAATTGACTAAACAAGCAGTACCTGATGTAGTAAATGCTGCTTACGATTTGAAACGCATTACTTTCGGACGTGATTACATTATCCCAAAACCACTTGACCCTCGTTTATTAACAACTGTAGCACCAGCTGTAGCACGTGCAGCTATGGAATCAGGAGTAGCCCGTAAACTAATTACAGACTGGAATGGCTATAATGATAAATTAAACGAATTGATGGGTAATGACAATAAAATGTTACGTCGTTTTTATGATACAGCTCGTCAAAATCCAAAACGTGTAGTTTTCTCAGAATCGAATCATATCAATATGATTAAAGCTGCCGAAGCTGCATTTGCCGAAGGTATTTGTTTTCCTATTTTGCTGGGAAATGAAGAAAAAATTGCCAGTATCGCTGCCGAAAATGATATTGATTTGACCGGTATTGAAATTATCAATTTACGTCACGACAGAGAAGAAAAACGCAGAACATTGTACGCTCAAAAACTTGCGGATAAAAGAAGTCGTGAAGGAATGACTTTCGATGAAGCTTTCGAAAAAATGTACGAACGCAATTATTTCGGTATGATGATGGTAGAAACCGGTGAAGCTGATGCACTAATTACGGGTGTTTATACTAAATATGCCGATTCAGTTCAAGCCGCCAAAGACGTTATTGGTATTCGTGATGGTTTGAAACATATTGCTGCCATGCACATTATGAATACAAAAAAAGGCACTTTCTTTTTAGCCGATACACTTTTCAACCGTCATCCAACTTCCGAAGCTTTAATAGATATTGCCAAGTTGACACATGATACAGTTAAATTTTTTGCACACGAACCGGTCATGGCTATGCTTTCTTATTCAAACTTCGGATCGGATAAGCTAGGAAGTCCTGCTAGTGTACATCAAGTCGTTGATATTTTGCAAACTAAATATCCAGAAATGATAGTGGATGGGGAAATGCAAGTAACTTTTGCTTTGAATAAAGAACTTCGTGATAAAAAATACCCATTCTCTAAATTGAGCGGACGTAATGTAAATACGTTGATTTTCCCTAATTTAAGTTCTGCCAATACAGCCTATAAAATGATGATTGAAATGGGATTAGCAGAATCAATTGGTCCAATTCAAATGGGATTGAACAAACCAATTCACATTTTGGATGTAGAAAGTTCAGTTCGCGATATTGTTAACATGACTGCCATTGCTGTACTTGATGCCATTGTGGAAGAGCTCAAAGTAAATAAATCTACAAAAATAGAATTGTAATTTTTGGTTATAAAATGAGAGGTCTTTCTGAAGTATTTTATGCTTCGGGAAGACTTTTTTTGTGCTTTGTAATTTAATCGGCAGAAATGAGAAGAAAAAATAAAAAATATTGATATTTATTATCACATCACAAATAATTACATTATTTTTGTATTCTATTTTTCTGATCTAATTAAATTAATTAAAAATTTATCGCTATGAAAAAATCAATTTTTCTTCTTGCAGGAGCAGTAACATTCTTATTTGCTCTAAATTCGTGTAAAACGGATACTAATGTATTGGATTTAGACAAAACTTTGAAATTCTCCACACTAACAGTTGAAGAACAAAAGACAAGTATTGAACAAAACGGAATTGATCTTGTAGACAAGATGGATGGTATGCAACAAACTAAAGGATTTGTGGCATTGTCACATTTATCCAGCATGACAAAAACTTCACCAAATACCTCTTTTGTAATCCCATTCCGTCAATTGCGCACAGATTTATTGAAAAATGACCTTAAGACATTGGATAATTTTAACACTCAAATGAGAGTAACAAGCAATATAGGCGATTCTATTTGGGGAGAATGGACATGGAATAAGAATATTAATGAATTCCAATTAACAAAAAAGCTGGTTAATACTGCTATTTTTTATTTTCCAGCTGATTCAATTTCCACTTCAAACAATGCAACTTTGACTGTTATTTATGTTGAATCAACCATTGCAGTGCCTAATACAGACCCAGTAGAATATATGCCAACAAGTATTTCGGTAGTACTTAAAGTTGGTACAACTGAAGCTTTGAAGGCTGACTTTACAGGAGCATATAATGCGGATGCTACTCCTAATAAAATTACTCAAACACTTGTGATTGATAAATACAGTTGGAGTGTTGAATTATCGAATGATACCAAAAATGTTTCGGCAACCTATGAATTTAAATATGATGTAGAAACATTGCTGAAATATCAACTTGGAGCAGCCGGAAATTTTACTGAAACTATTATAAATGATAGTACAAGTCATCCACAAGATATTGTTACTTCAGGATCTATGTACTTTCAGGTATATAATCTTGCAATTTTGGGCGGTTTTAAAGATTTTAAGGCATTTGGTGTTGAAATGGACGCTATAGATGCTCAAAAACTCGGCGACAAAGCCCGGGCAGATAAACAGGTGGCAGCCATCAACAAATACTTAATAATGTACGGGTATTTTGTAAAAGAAAAACAAAAATTTGCTGATATAGAGTTTTATGTAACAGAAACAACTGAAACTGATTACAATAATTACAACTACAATACCGGGCAATACGGTACAAAAACTAAATATGATTTTCAGCCACGTTTGGTGTTAAGTGATGGTTCGAAACAAGATATGCAAACTTTTATCAATACCGGATTTGAAGATTTGATTAAAAGATTAAACGAATTACAGCCTATTAATTAAGTTTGTGAACTTTCAATTCCATAAAAAAAGGAGAAAAGTCATTTTCTCCTTTTTTTATGGAATAATATAAGTGTAATTAGTAATTGCATTACCATACCAAATACCAAAACCTGGTAAGCTGATATTTGATTTAAGAGCATCCTTTTCACCAATGAAGTATATGTTACCGATACCTGTTGAAGATGAAAAAAACGTCAGGGCTTTGAAAAACTGTGTTGAAATACTATCAATGGTGCATAAACGTACTTCAACAGTGTCGCCTTTTACAAAATAACTACCTTCGTTGAAGCTATGGTCTTTTTCTGTTGGTTTAGGACTAATTAAAAAACTATTATTCCCTGAAAGTGTAAACTCGGAGTTAAAAAGAAAAGGTGTTTCCACATAATAATTATCCTTTCTCTTTTTCGTTGTTACCCTATAGCTATTTTTACGGGATGAATCAATATAAAAATTCATTGATAAAATTCGTAAGGTATCATTTCCTGCAACCGGAGAAGTATTAAAACCTTCTATAATGGTAGCGAATGGGATTGTCGTTTGTGCGTGAAGCGTATATCCGCTATATTCTATTGTCAGATAATAGGTTTTACCTTCTTCACCTTTAAAATCTGTTCCCCGGTAAACGTAGGGTGGAAAATGTGTTATATCCCATCCTGAAGTAAGAATTTCAGTTTTTGCTCCAACAGCCTGTGGATTTATTGAATCAGAAATGGTTACTTTAGCTGTTCTAATTACGTTTTCCAAAATAGTTATCGAATCCACTTGTTTCGAGAGAGGAACATTCAAGGATAAATACACTCTAGGAAATTCTCCATTCGCAATAAAGCCCTCTACAATGATTTTTTGAGAGTATCCATGTATCTTGTAATCTAAGTCCGGCCGGCAAGATATGAGTATTAATCCGAACAATATATAAATACTTTTTTTCATAATCAATTAGCTATAAATTAAATGTCCAGGAAACAGATGGAATAATTGGCAACAAATAAACCATTTTCAAACTCTGATTTTTCGGGCTATAATATACTTGAAAAGGATTAGCACGATTATAGAGATTGTAAATCGAAAAATTTAATTCTGATTCTATTCCATGCCATTTTTTGAGTTTGCAATTTGCCGAAACATCTAACCGATGGTAAGCCGGCATTTCGAAAGCATTGTATTTTCCATATTCCAGCACATATTTATTGTCTATAATATACCAACTCAATGGTAAATTCAGTCTGTTTCCGGTAGCATAAACAAATATTGCTGAGAAACTCCAACAATTATTTAGTTCATACATTCCAATCACAGAAATATCATGACGTCTATCGTTACGGGCTAAAAAAGGTATACCACCGTTAATTTGATTAAACTGCCGATAACTCCAGGCTAAGTTATAAGAAATCCAACCGGTTAGCTTCCCAAAATTTTTACTCAATTTCCATTCTGCTCCATAGTTCCAGCCTTTACCAACTAATAAGTTTTTTTCAATCATGTTATTGGTAAATGTTTCTTCAATTCCGTTTTTAAATTCCAATTGATTTTCTAAGGTTTTGTAATAAACTTCCATACTCAATTCCCAATTATTATCTGAGAAGTTGCGAAAATAACCACCTGAAAAGTGCCAGGAACCTTGTGGTTTGACATACAATGATGCAGGAATTTGTAAATCCGCAGGAATTCCAAAAGAAAAAACCGGTATTTGATTCAAATACTGAATGTGTCTGGTGGCTGAAATTTTTATTGAAGAAAATGGATTAATCAAATAACGCGAGAAAAATCTGGGTTCGAGTCCAGAATAGGTTTTGATAATGCTATTATTCGAATAACTGATATTACCATCGTCCCGAAAGTCGGTATAAGGTCCAATATGTGCGTATATATTTCCGCGCAAACCAAGATTGAATTGCCACTTTTTCCATGTCCATTCATCTCGTGCATATGCAGTTAATTGCGTTGAATGAATGATATTATGTTGAGAATTAATTTCAACAGGAAGGATGGAATCGGAACTATTAAAGTTCGGAATTGCCTCATTGTAAGTCAATTCTGCTCCAAATTTGAGTTGGTGTTGGCCGGAAATATGAAAAAAATCGGCTTTGTATGATATATTTTCAAATTGTGATTGCAGATTTTGTAAAGAATTGAACCATTCGAGTGAAGACTGAATCTGAAATTTTGAATAATTAAGTTGATGGTTCATACTTAATTTTTCATTGAAAATATGGTTAAGTTGTATTCCTGCTGAAGTATTCTGCCAAAAAGTAGAATTTTCTTTCATATTATACTTTTTCAACTCACTTATTTTCATATCGTCCTTTCCTGTATAGAAATGTCCTGTTAATTTGGTACGGGGAGCCAGATTGTAAATAAAACCTGCGTTAGCATCCCAAAACTCATACTTATTTTGAGTTAGTAAGCTGTCAATACCAATCATTGTTAGCATTGGAAGGATGATGGAACTTATATAGCTTCCACGCAGAGAAGCATAGATTGCAAATTTAGAATTTAATGGAATTTGGGCAGAAAGTCGGGATGAAATAAGTCCAATAGAACCTTTTATAAGAATTTTGTCGGGAATGTTATTGGTCGTATTAATATCGACTATCGATGAGAGCCGTCCGCCATACTCAGCAGGCATTCCTGATTTAATGAAACGCATCTGACCGATTAAGTCGGGATTGAAAACAGAAAACATGCCCAAAACGTGCGTCGGGTTTTGGATCATAGTTCCGTTTAGTAAAATCAGATTCTGATCGTTATTACCGCCCCGAACATATAAACCGGAATTAGCTTCACCAGCTTGCGATACACCGCCCATATACTGTAAAGCTTTGTAAGGGTCACTTTCGCCTGCAAATTTGGGTAATTGTTTTAGCTGTTTTACATCAATATTAATTCCTGTAGAACCTGCTTTCAGATTAGCATCTCTTAATTGACCAATAACCTGAACTTCCTTAATATCGATTACTTTTTTTGTAATTGATTTTGGATCCAAAGTGTCCGAAATTAATATATGCTGGTCCTGAGCTACAACGCATTGTATTGAACCAATAAATATAAATAAACACAACAACCTCCACCACCCGGCAGAGATTGTAAAGCGCTTATTTAATTCTGGCAGTTTATATGGTTCCAAACAAATAAGTTTTTGATTGTAATCAATGAACTTTAACTTATTGTATTAAGCTTATAATGAATTATGCTTTGGGGTCATTTTCAGTAATTATTTCACCACAACAGCTTCCATATTTTTAGCTCTGATTTTAATAAAAATAATTGAACCCGGTTTGCTGTAGGCTGTTTGAACATAACCCATTCCAATTCCTTTTTTGCTGTCGGGCAGCATAGTTCCTGAAGTGACATGTCCAATTATTTCATCTTTATCGTTTGCGATATCATAACCATGACGTGGAATACCGCGTTCTTTCACTTCAAAGCGTACTAATTTGCGATTCACTCCTTCGGTTTTTTGTTTTTCGAGCAAGGGACGATCAATAAAGTTTTTACCTTCTACGAATTTAGTTATCCAGCCCAATCCTGCTTCGATAGGTGAGGTGGTATCGTCAATATCATTCCCGTATAAAGTGTAACCTTTTTCCAGACGCAAAGAATCACGAGCTCCAAGACCAATCGGTTTTATGTTATATTCAGCTCCGGTTGTGAAAAGTGCATTCCATATTTTTTGTCCATATTCAGGATAAAAATAAATTTCAAAACCGCCCGCACCTGTATAACCAGTATTAGAAAGAATCACATTATCCACTCCGGCAAAATCACCCACTGCAAAAGCATAATAAGGAATCAGCGAAAGATCAATAGTCGTAAGTTTTTGAAGCATTTCAGTCGCTTTGGTACCTTGTATTGCCAATTGAGCCATATTGTCAGAAGCATTTTCAAGCTCAGCTCCTTCGGTATTATTGGCAACACACCAATTCCAGTCTTTTTCGATATTGGAAGCATTTACAACTAGTAAATATTTATTTTCTTCGAAATGATAAACTAATAAATCATCTACAATACCACCTTTTCCATTTGGAAAACAAGCATATTGAGCTTTACCAATTGCTAAAATTGAAACATCATTTGAAGTTACTTTTTGCAAAAATGCCAATGCATTTGGGCCTTTTACCCAAAATTCACCCATATGCGAAACGTCGAAAACGCCAACACCGTTGCGTACGGTTAAGTGTTCGTCAGTAATACCGCCTGGATATTTAATTGGCATATTATAACCTGCAAATTCGTGCATTTTAGCTCCTAAAGCTATGTGGATGTTCGTGAAAGGTGTAGTTTTCATTATTTAGTACGTAGTTTATAGTTTGTAATATATAGTAAGAAGTTATTCGTAGTTATTAATAGAATATTTAAAATATAAATAATACCGAAGGTAAATATCTATTTTTTCGCCAGGTTTTCTACAATCTTGACAATGACTAACATTGCTTTTTCCATCGATTGTACCGGTACAAATTCGAATCGACCGTGAAAATTATGTCCGCCGGCAAAGATATTGGGGCAGGGCAGACCTTCGTAAGACAGACGAGAACCATCTGTTCCACCTCTTATTGGTTTTACGTTAGGTGTAACACCAACCTGATTCATGGCTTCAAAAGCCAGGTCGATTATATGCATAACCGGTTCAATTTTTTCGCGCATATTATAATATTGATCCTTTAGTTCTAACGTAGCTGTATTTTCACCAAATTCTGCATTGATTTTATGTACTAAATGTTCAAATTCTTTTTTACGACGGTCAAAACGATCCCGATTATGGTCACGAATGATATAGCTCAAAGTCGATTTTTCAACTGTTCCTTCCATATTTGTCAAATGAAAGAATCCTTCGTAACCTTCGGTATGTTCGGGTGTTTCGTGGCGTGGAATCATTCCGATAAATTGTTGTGCAATACGCATCGAATTAATCATCTTGTGGTATGCATAACCCGGATGCACATTCAATCCTTTGAAAAATACTTTAGCCGAAGCAGCGTTGAAATTTTCATATTCCAGTTCGCCAATCTCACCACCGTCCATGGTATAAGCCCATTCGGCAGCAAACTTGGGTACATCGAAATGATCGGCACCCTGACCAATTTCTTCGTCCGGGGTAAAACCAACACGAATTTTACCATGTTTTATTTCGGGATGGGCTATCAGGTATTCCATAGCAGTTACTATCTCGGCTAATCCGGCTTTATCATCTGCTCCAAGTAAGGTTGTTCCGTCGGTAACAATAATATCCTGTCCTTTATATTGAAGTATTTCGGGGTATTTTTCAGTTTCAAACACGATTGCTTTTTCTTCATTGAGCAAAATATCATTTCCATCGTAATTTGTTACAATACGAGGCTTCACGTTTTTACCGCTCATATCGGGACTGGTGTCCATATGCGATACAAATCCTATTGTTGGTATGTTTTTATCGGTATTTGCAGGTAATGTGGCCATAATATAGCCATTTTTATCCAAGTCAACTTCTTGCAGACCTATAAATTTCAGTTCTTCAATAAGATAATTTGCAAATACCATTTGTCCCGGAGTACTGGGCGTCATTTTGGTGTTTTCATCCGAAGTAGTTGTAAAGCTGACATACTTCAGAAAACGGTCGGTAATATTCATAATGATATGGTTTTTAAAATTCAGGCACAAATTTACACAAAAATGGTATACAAATACGTTTTTTAATCGTTTTTTATGGACATAATGATTCTATTGTTTATTGTATAAAATCAACTACTTAACTTTAAACTGCTAAGCTGTTAATTAAAAGTTTTTAAAAAATCTTTCCCACCTTAATAATCATCGGATCTTTCAGGATAATGGCACTTTCGGGACACATTTCCTGGCAACAGTAACAGCGGATACATTTTTTATAATCGTACACCGGAGCTTTGGTTTTGTCTCCATTCAGCCAGTTAACGGCTTTGCCTTCCACCGGGCAACTATGAACACAGGTACCGCATTGGGTGCATTTTTCTTCTATAATTACAGGCTTCGAAATCAGTCGGTTATTCAAAAACGTGTTGACCCTGTTCCTTTTCACCGTTTTTACCGGTGTGCGTTCCACGTTGAAATCCATGCAGATAAAGTCTTTCAATGCATCACCAACTATTTCGATATTCTCTTCTTCGAAAGTTCCTGCACCTGTTTCTCCACCAACCAGCGTAGTGGGAACATACAGCGGATTCAGGTTAATCATACGACTGGCAGTAGCATCGAGTGCCACCGGATCGGTGGAGAAAAGCAACACGTTCATTGCACGTGGAGTGCCACCGCGAGGTCCGTTACCTTCCATGGCCATTATTCCATCCATAATATACAGTCGCGGTTTAACGAAACTGTTCAGATCCACCAGCATACGGGCAAAGTCAGTGGCATCGGGCAACTTTACATGGAATTCGCCTTTACGCATTCCCACCACACAACCAAACTGGTTTTTGATGGCTCCTGTAAACCGTTCCAGCCCGTGTGTTTTCATTTTTGGCAGGCTGATGAGTCCATCGGCATCGAGTACGCCATTGGCAATATAGAATGATTTATTCTGGTTTCCTTGTTCAAAAAACACTTCGCGTCCTTCTTTAAAATCGGCCGGTTCCAGCTTCAATTCGTCGGCTACGTCAGCAATTCCTGCCTTTTTAGCGGCAGCATGGGGTGCACCGAATCCGGGTGAATCGCCATATTGTACGATAGCACCTTTAGCTGCAAACAACTCAGCTACTGCCCTGAATACCGTTGGATGTGTATTCACACATTTTTCGGGAACTTCACCCACCAGCAGGTTTACTTTCAACAGTATTTTTTCACCCTGCTTTACGAAGGTTTCTGCACCACCCATTAATTCCAATCCACGCGAAACCGCTTTTCTTACCTCTTCCGTGTCGTACGAACCACACCGGACTATTGCTACTTTACTTTTCATGCACTGTTTCCTGACTTATAGATATGTTATTCTTTTATATACCTGTACTTTACCAGGTATATTGTTATTTAATAATTTGACTTCAAATGTAAACAGATTAATTTAAAACTCCAAATGTTCCCAGCCGCTCAACTGCTTAAGATTTGTCGGATAGGAGCCAGGGAACTTTTCTCTTTTGACACAGTTTATTGAATAGCCCCTCTCCTTGGAACTACAAGCCGTCTCCCGGGAATTACAAGCTACCTTCAAGAAGCTACAAGCTACCTCTAAGGAACTACAAGCTACCTCCAAGGAACTACAAGCTACCTCCAAGGAACTACAAGGCGTCTCCAAGAAGCTACAAGCCACCTTCAAGAAACTAAAAGCTACCTTCAAGAAGCTACGAGGCGTCTTCAAGGAACTACAAGCTACCTTCAAGAAACTACAAGGCACCTTCTAGCCGTAAAAACACGGGATTTTGTCTTATTGACAAGGTTATGGAGACAATCTACTGAGCATGTTATACCAAATTGCATGTTTGCCAGTCTTTAGCTCTTATTTATCCGATGACTTTGAGCCTTCGGATAACTAATGAATTTATTTAAAACTAAGAGTAGAAAAAGTAGAAGGGATTGGCCTTTTCATATTAATAGAAACCCGCATAAATAAAGGGTTTTTAATTTTGTTTAAAAATAATTATAATAAATGTTGGTGATGTTAAATAGGTTTTGTAATTTTGAGGGCGAAAAAATGGAACAGGGTATATTCCATTATATAGTGAATATGCCCAATAAACTATAGTTACTATAGATAAAATATGCCCAATTGGGTATATTTAGGTGTTAGCGGTAAGTGCAAAAAAAATAAAGAACGAAAATAGTCTCATAGATAACCCGAATTATAAACAACTAAAAACATCAAAAAAATGCAAAAAGTAATTACAGTAACAAATCGAGCTTACATTGACCCGAAAATGAAATTTATTGAAACTGAATATCCTGAATTAAACAAGGCATTAACTGACGGATATGTTATCTCACAAGTTTTACCAGTAATCCAGAATTCTGGAAATGGAAATTATTATGATACTATTTTCGTTCTTGTAAAATAGACTACGTTAAATCGACTTCAACTGACGACTTAAAGACTGGAATAAAGAAGAGATAATAAACTGTCTCTTCTTTTACGACCTCAAACGTTGAAAAATTGGTAATTTGTTTTGTTTGCGTTACGACTTTTTTAATCATGACTTTTATTTGACAGTTGACCCGACACTGACAGGCTTATTTATAAGTATTTTAATTATTGCGAAAAGAAAATAATTCGACTGACAACCAAGCACCTAACCGCTAACACACGCCTATGCGCAGTTGGCTATTTCTGTGCATTTAGCAGGTTTTGCTCCCGCATTCACTTTGTCGTTTCACGACAGCGAATGCTCCCGCATCCTCGATAGCTATCGGGACGCCAAATGCCCATAGCCTCGGTCGTTAGCAGCAATTCTAAAAAAAAATAAGATCAACTCATTTGAAATCCAATTGACTGAAAATCTAATAAATAAAAATAATAATAATATGTCAGAAATAAGACCAGGCTTTCATCCTTCTGCACAATTCAACCTTGGACATTATGCTGTAGAAGAGAAACTGATACTAAGAAAACTTGCAAAGCAATGGTATGTAACAAATGCTGGAGCGAAATTTAGACTTGGGGCTACAAGTGAGTATAAGTATTGTCTAATAAAGCCAAATGAGAATTTCAAAGAGATGTTTAATCTTGAAAGAGAGATAGTAGTTATTTTCAGCCCTTACAAAGAACTCCAACCAAGAACACTAGATGCTATTGATTATGCAAATAGAACTCAACCTGACCTTCGGGTTGAGAAAATATGCAGCATTATCTTTTCTAATGATCCAAATTGTGAAACTAAAATAAAAGACCTTCTTAAACAAGACCAAGAATCTCAAATTATTATTCCTATTAACTATGATGAATTTCAGCAGTCAACTGACCCATTTTTTATAGAAAATAAATTTCGAAGACATTTTTACACAAGAGACCTTTTTGCATTTGAATCTCCGTTAAAGAAAGACTTGTATTTTTTTGGTAGAACTGACATTATACACAAAATCGTCAATAGACATCAATCAAACGAGAACTCGGCACTTTTTGGTCTTCGGAAAACAGGAAAGACATCTGTAATTTTCAAAATCGAAAGAACTTTAGAAAAAAATGACAATAAGTCAATTTGGATTGATTGTCAAAACACAGCTTTTAATCAAAGGAGATGGAATGAAGCTTTATGTTACATTATACATTTAATAAGAGAAAAATATAAGCAAGACATTGATGAGCATTGCACAAAAATTGGAGCCAGCAAATTAAGATTTAAAGATGAAAGCAAATACACAGAAAAAGACGCTGCAATTATCTTCGAAGATGAAATTACAAAAATTTACAACGTATTTGAGAAAAAAAGTATTCTATTAATCTTTGATGAAATAGAAAGAATAACTTTTGATGTTGGTGAAAATGAACATTGGTCTAAAGGAATGGATTTCATATTTTTTTGGCAAACATTACGCTCAATTTTCCAAAAGTTGAATTCTGTTTTCTCATATTTAATTGTTGGTACAAATTCAATGTGTGTTGAGCGACCATTAATCAATGAAAAGGATAATCCACTCTTTAATTCGGTTCCATACAGCTATATTGAAAGATTTGATGTCCCTCAAACGAAAGAGATGGTCAGTAAACTTGGAAGTTTTGTTGGGCTTAAATTCGATGAAGTTATCTATTCTAAATTGACAGAAGATTTTGGTGGTCATCCATTTTTAATTCGTCATGTTTGTAGTGTTATTAATTCCCTTGCTCCTGTAGATCGACCATTTATAGTTGACAGAATTGTCTATGCAAAAGCGAAAAAGGAATTTAGCGCTAAATCTAGTGGCTATTTTGATATGATGCTTGGAATTTTAAGAGATTATTATTCTGATGAATACGCTATGTTAGAATATTTGGCTATTGGTGACATGGAGTTTTTCAATCATTTTGCATTGGGTTCTCCAGAATACACACAGCACTTAATTGGCTATGGTATTATTGCAAAGACAAACAATGTTTATGATTTTAAAATAGATACTGTCAAAGAGTTTCTCCTTTCTAGAAATAAATATAAAAAGGTAAATCTCACGACGGAAGATATGTACCATGAATGTGAAGAAAGAAGAAATAAACTTGAGCCTAAACTTCGAAGTTTAATAAAGTCACAAATGAAAGCTCGATTTGGAGAAGTCGAGGCTAAAAAGAAAGTTCTTGCATTTTTTCAGTCTGAAATTAGAGAGAAAATATCTGAACTATCTTTGTCTGAGATATTAAGTGCTGACAAAAATAAATTTTTAAATTTCCTACAACTAAAAGTAATTATTTATGGTAGTTGGGAAGTATTTCAACATATTTTCATGAAAGATCAAAAAAGTTTCGATTATAAGATGGACATTGTAAACACTATTGGACGAAGTGACTCTCATAGTAAAACAATAAGTAAGGACCAAATGAGCGAATATAGAATTGCTATGAGTTGGCTAGATGATCGAATAAAAGAGTTTGAAGGTTGAAATGAAATGACTCTCAAATGAAAAAAGAACTGCTGCTAACACACGCCTATGCTCACCTGCTGGCTGACATGAATTCTATGTTCAAATCCAAATCATTTCAGTTAAATCAATCATTTTTTTTCAGGCACAATCTGCCCATGGGTTTAAATAGTTTTCTCGGTATGGTATTTTGTTTGTAACCACCGCAAAAATGCGG